>ENA-OQCO01000906-OQCO01000906.1-human-gut-metagenome-genome-assembly--contig:-NODE-906-length-13701-cov-1.479741_pt1 | contig 13701 bp, 22 predicted proteins | sample MGYA00242500_ERZ504582 | MGnify/ENA primary metagenome ERZ504582 (study PRJEB26092, sample SAMD00036346) | human gut metagenome | host: Homo sapiens | study: EMG produced TPA metagenomics assembly of...
GCGGGCCTTTTTGCGGTGCGCCGCGTCATTTTCCTTGAAATACGTCAGTATTCCTGCGAAAAAATGTCTTGCGCAACGCAAAAATCCCTCGCTGCCGGTCACATCATGAGTTTTCAGATACACCCTAGTATACCGCCTTTTCCCGCATCGGGCAAGAGGGAACATTCCTGAACAGGGGCTTTACCGGGGGCTGGTTGCAAAAAAGCGGGCGGCGTGGTACAATATTTGTTACAAATTCGGAACGGATGTAGAGAAAAAGGAGTTGAGACCATGCGGATCGTGATCGTGGGCGACGGAAAGATCGGCAGTGCGCTGGCGGAGCAGCTTTCGCGTGAGGGGCATGAGATCACCATTGTCGACCGCAGCGGCGCGCCGCTGCAGCGGACGGTTGAGGATCTGGACATTCTGAGCATTGAGGGAAACGGTGCGACGTATGCCACGCAGCTGGAGGCGGGCGTCGACGAGGCGGAGCTGGTCATCGCGGTAACGGCGCAGGACGAGCTGAATCTGCTGTGCTGCCTCGTTGCGAAGAAGATCGGCGCGAAGCACACCATTGCCCGCGTCCGGAACCCGGAATACGCGGGGGAACTGTCGCTCATTTCCGACGATCTGGGGCTGAGCCTGTCCGTCAATCCGGAGCTGATCTGCGCGACGGAGATGGCGCGGACGCTGCGCATTCCGTCGGCTATCAAGACCGACACCTTCTTCGGCGGCAAGGTCGAGCTGCTGAAATTCCAGCTTCCGGCGGATTCGCCGCTGGCGGGCCGGACGCTGATGGAGCTGCCCGGCATCACAAGGGCAAAGGTCCTGATCTGCGCGGTCGAGCGCGGGGAGCAGGAGATTCATATCCCCTCCGGCTCGTTCCGGCTGCAGGCGGGCGACCGCATTTCGTTCGTCGCGTCCTACGCGGGCGCGCAGCAGTTCTTCCGGCAGATGAAGCTGGCGGCAGGGCGTGTGCGCAGCGCAATGCTTATCGGCGGCGGACGTATTGCATATTATCTGGCAAAGCAGCTGGTCGAGGCGGGACTTGACGTGAAGATCATCGAAAGCGACCCGGCCCGCTGTGAGGAACTTTCTGTGCTGCTGCCCAAGGCGGAAATCCTGTGCGGAGATGGCACAAATGAGGCGTTTCTGCGCAAATGCGGCATCGAGACGACCGGCGCGGTCGCCGCGCTGACCGGCATCGATGAGGAAAACGTGCTCATCGGCATGTATATCCGAAAGACATGGCCGAAGGTCAAGGTCATCACCAAGGTCAACCGCACATCGTTCCAGTCCATCATCGACAGTATGGATCTGGGAAGCGTGTTCAATCCGCGCAACTCCGCGTCGAACCTCATCTGCCGCTATGTCCGCGCCATGCAGAATTCCGGCAGCAGCTCGCAGATCGAAACACTCTACAAGCTTGTCGGCGGCAAGGCCGAGGCGCTGGAGTTCCGCGTATCCGAAGGTTCGAAGCTCTGCGGCGTTCCGCTTCAGGAACTGAAGCTGCGGGAGAATCTGCTGATCGGCTGCATCGGCCGGGGCGGGCAGATCATCATCCCCAGCGGCCAGGACACCATCGAGCCCGGCGACAGCGTGATCGTCGTGACGTGCAGCATGGGCCTCGGCAAGCTTGAGGACATCCTTGCAAGAGGGCCGGGACATGAATAAGCGGGTCATTGTATACGTGCTGGGCGCGGTGCTTCTGATCGAGGCCGCGCTCATGCTGCTGCCGCTGCTGGTGGCGGTCATTTATCGGGAAAAGAACGGCTGGTATTTTCTGTGGGTGCTGCTGGGTGCGGCCGTGCTGGGCGCGCTGGCGCTCGGCCTGGGCGGCAGAAAGCGCAGCGCCATGTACGCGAAGGAGGGCCTGATCGCCGTCGCGCTGAGCTGGATCGTGCTGTCGCTCGTGGGCGCGCTGCCGTTCACGCTCTCGGGGCAGATCCCGTTTTACCTCGACGCGGTGTTCGAGATGATCTCCGGCTTTACGACCACGGGTTCCAGCATCCTCCCGGCGGTCGAGTCGCTTGACCGCTGTATGCTCTTCTGGCGGAGCCTTTCACACTGGATCGGCGGCATGGGCATTCTCGTATTCATGCTGGCCATCGTCCGCATGGACGGCGGACAGGCCATTCATCTGCTGCGCGCCGAAAGCCCAGGACCGACGGTGTCCAAGATGTCCCGCGCGCATGGTCGATTCGTCTAAAATTTTGTATGGCATTTATTTCGGCCTGACGGTCGTGCAGATCATTCTGTATCTGGCGGGCGGCGACCCGCTGTTTGATTCGCTCTGCAACGCGTTCGGCACGGCGGGCACGGGCGGCTTCGCCATCAGAAACGACTCCTTCGCCTCCTACAGCGCCTACACGCAGACGGTCACGACGGTCTTCATGGCGCTGTTCGGCGTGAATTTCTCGATCTATTTCTTCCTGCTGCGCAGAAAATTTGATCTGGCGTGGAAGAACACGGAGCTGCGCTGGTACGTGTCGATCATCGTGATCTCGACGCTGCTTATTACCTTCAACATTAAAAGCCTCTATCACGGGGATTTTGGCTACAGCCTGCACCATGCGGCGTTTACCGTTTCGTCCGTCATCACCACGACGGGCTACGGTACGGAGAATTTTGACCTGTGGCCGGAGTTCTCACGCGTGATTCTGGTGCTTCTCATGATCGTCGGCGCAAGCGCAGGCTCGACCGGCGGCGGGCTGAAGGTCTCGCGCGTCGTCATTCTCATGCGGGCAGCCAAGGCGGAGCTGCGCAAGATCCTGCATCCGCACACCGTCAAGGTCATCACCGTTGACAGCAAGCCTGTCTCCGGCGAGACGGTCCGCGCGGTGAGCACCTATTTTATATTGTATGTGCTGATCGCCGCGGCGTCTGTGCTGCTCGTCTCGCTCGACGGCTATGACGGGTCAACGACGCTGACGGCTGTCCTTGCGACATTCAATAATATCGGCCCCGGCCTCGGGCTGTGCGGCCCGGCGGGGAACTTCGCGTTTTTCTCGCCGCTGGCGAAGGTCGTGCTGTGCATCGATATGCTGCTGGGGCGGCTGGAGCTGTACCCGATGCTGGTGCTGCTGATGCCCAGCACGTGGCGGAAGAAATGACGCCGGGATTCGGCAAAAAGGCCAAAACCGGGCGCGAAAGTTCTGCTGTTTTGAACAAAAAATATTGAAAATCCCCCTTGACACCAAGGGGGATTTGTTATATGATATATGAGCGCGCGAAAAGGATGTGCAACGCACCCACGCGTGTCATTGCGATGATGCAGGAGATTGCGCCACGGGCGGTAACTTCTGCGGAGTATGTCCGGTCATCGGGCGGCTGAGGATCACAGTACAGCGTATATCGCTGCGGTGATAAATGGCCGACAACGTCGGCCTTTTTTCATGGCGCAGAATGATACGCACGGCTTAGCGTATTGTGAGACTCGACCGTACCCAGAGATCAAAGAAACCACTGAGTACGTTATTCAAGGAGGAAAAACACAACATGGCAAATCAGGAAATGATCAGAATCCGCCTCAAGGCTTACGATCATCAGCTCATCGACGCCAGCGCCGAGAAGATCGTCGAAACCGCCAAGCGCAATGGCGCTTCCGTTTCCGGCCCCATCCCGCTGCCGACCAAGAAGGAGGTCGTCACCATCCTTCGCGCTGTTCACAAGTACAAGGACTCCCGTGAGCAGTTCGAGCGCAGAACCCACAAGAGACTGATCGATATTCTCAACCCCAACCAGAAGACTGTGGAAGCTCTCATGAGCCTCGACCTTCCCGCTGGCGTTGAAATTGAGATAAAGCTGTAATCCAAACGTCAATTACAGCAGCCCGCCACGGTTCGCCACTATAGAGGACGGACGGGTCATGTTGACCGACCAATGCGTCCCAATGCGCAAGTCGCTCAACCAATAACCTTAACTTAGGAGGAAACACACATGCAAATGCAGAAAGCGATCATCGGCAAAAAAGTGGGCATGACCCAGATTTTCGATGAGAGCGGCAAGGTCATTCCGGTCACCGTTATCGAGGCAGGTCCCTGCGTCGTGACCCAGAAGAAGACCACCGAAAAAGACGGCTACAACGCCGTACAGCTTGGCTTTGAGGACGTCAAGGAATCCAAGCTGACCAAGCCGGAGCTCGGCCATCTGAAAAAGGCTGAGGTTGCCCTCAAGAAGCACCTCAAGGAGTTCCACGTGGAGAAGGCCGCCGAGATGAATGTCGGCGACGAGATTAAGGCAAGCGTTTTCGCAGTCGGCGACAAGGTCGACGTCACCGGCATCAGCAAGGGCCACGGCTATGAAGGCCCGGTCAAGCGCTGCGGCGGCCATCGCACCCCGATGACCCACGGCGGCGGCCCGGTCCATCCGTCAGGCCGGTTCTATGGGCCCCACCTCTTCCCCCAGCCGTATTTTCAAGGGCCATCATGGCGCAGGCAGATGGGCGTTGAGCAGGTCACGGTTGAGAACCTCGACATCGTCAAGGTCGACGACGAGCTCAACATGATCGTCGTTCGCGGCGCGATCCCCGGCCCGAAGGGCGGCGTTGTCTACATCAAGAACACCGTCAAGAACTTCAAGGCAAAGGGCGCTGCTGCCAACGCGAGCATCAACCCGCAGAAGGCTTCCGCACGTACCAACCCGCAGAAGGCTTCGGCAAGAAACCGCTGAGAGAGGAGAGTAAATCATGCAGACTAAAGTTTTTGATATGGCTGGTAAGCAGGTCGGCGAGATCGAGCTCTCTGATGCCATTTTCGGGATCGAGCCCAATGAGGCTGTCGTTCACGACGTCGTAAAGAACCATCTGGCCAACTGCCGTCAGGGCACGCAGAGCTCCCTGACCCGCGCAGAGGTCTCCGGCGGCGGCATCAAGCCGTGGCGCCAGAAGGGCACCGGCCGTGCCCGCCAGGGCTCCATCCGCGCTCCGCAGTGGACCCACGGCGGCATCGTGTTCGCACCCAAGCCCCGCGATTACAGCTACACGCTCAACAAGAGGTCAAGAGACTGGCTCTCAAGTCCGTCCTGAGCGCGAAGGCACAGGAAGAAAACATCGTCGTCATCGACGAGATCAAGCTGGACGCCATCAAGACCAAGCCCATGGCTTCGTTCCTGAGGCTGTCGGCGCCGATACCAAGGCTCTGGTCGTCACCGCTGAAAACAACGAAGTCGTTGTCAAGAGCGCGGCCAACATCCCCGGCGTTCTGGTGACCTTCGCCAACCTGATCAACGTCTACGACATTCTGAACGCAAAGAAGCTCGTCGTTGACAAAGCTGCTCTTGCAAAGATTGAGGAGGTGTTCGCATAATGAAGACCGCTTACGATATCATCATCAAGCCCGTCATCACCGAACAGTCCATGGAAGCCACCGAAGACAAGAAATATGTCTTCCAGGTTGCGATCGACGCCAACAAGGTCGAGATCAAGAAGGCTGTCGAGGAGATCTTCGGCGTGAAGGTCGAAAAAGTCAACACCATCCGTATGGAAGGCAAGGAAAAGCGCCAGGGCGCCGCTCCCGCAGGCCGCCGCGCCAGCTGGAAGAAGGCCATGGTCAAGCTGACTGCCGATTCCAAGACCATCGAGTTCTTCGAGGGTATGGTCTAATCAATTTGTAAGGAGAGTAACGCAATATGGCGATCAAATCTTTTAAGCCGTATACCCCGTCGAGAAGAAACATGACTGTTTCCGCGTTCGACGGCGTAGACAAAAAGGCAAAGCCTGAACGCAGCCTTCTTGAGACTGTCAAGAAGAACGCGGGCCGCAACAGCTACGGCCGCATCACCGTCCGCCATCGCGGCGGCGGCAACAAGCGCAAGTACCGCATCATCGACTTCCGCCGCGACAAGCTCGATATGCCGGCAACTGTCCAGCGCATCGAGTACGACCCGAACCGCAGCGCGTTCATCGCTCTGGTCAAGTACGAAGACGGCGAGCTCCGCTACATCCTCGCGCCTGTCGGTCTGAAGACCGGCGACACCGTCGTCTCTTCCGCCGCCGCCGATATCAAGCCCGGCAACTGCCTGCCGCTGGCCAATATCCCCGTCGGTACCATCATCCACAACATCGAGATCAACCCCGGCCGCGGCGCACAGCTCGTCCGCTCCGCCGGCGACTACGCCCAGCTGATGGCAAAGGACGCGCAGTTTGCGCAGGTTCGTCTGCCGTCCGGCGAAGTCCGTCTCGTCCGCCCGAACTGCGTGGCAGTCATCGGTCAGGTCGGCAACATCGACCATGAGAACGTGCACATCGGCAAGGCCGGCCGTACCCGCCACATGGGCATCCGCCCGACGGTCCGCGGCTCCGTTATGAACCCGAACGACCACCCGCACGGCGGCGGCGAAGGCAAGTCTCCTGTTGGCCATCCCGGTCCTATGACGCCTTGGGGCAAGCCTGCAATGGGCCTGAAGACCCGCAAGACCAAGAACCGCACCAACAAGTATATCTTTAAGCACAGAAACGCGAAGTAAGGAGGATATAAGATGAGCAGAAGCATTAAAAAAGGCCCGTTTGTAGCACCCGAGCTGTTCAAGCGCGTGGAAGAGCTCAACAAGGCCGGTGATAAGAAGGTCCTCAAGACCTGGTCCAGAAGCTCCACGATCTTCCCTTCCTTCGTTGGCCACACGATCGCTGTTCATGACGGCCGCCGTCATGTACCCGTCTATATCACTGAGGATATGGTCGGCCACAAGCTTGGCGAGTTTGCTCCGACGCGGACCTTCCGCGGCCACTCCGGCAGCAAGACCACCAACGCATAAGAGGAGGACGCAAGAAACATGGAAGCTAGAGCTTATTTGAAATACCTGCGTATCTCTCCGCGCAAGGTCGTCATTCTGTGCGACCTGATCCGCGGCAAGGACGTAAAGACTGCAACCCGCATATCTGATGCAGACCCCCGAAGGCGGCCTCCGAGCCCATGCTCAAGCTGCTCAAGAGCGCTGTTGCGAACGCGGAGAACAACCACGGCATGAACGCCGACAATCTGGTTGTCACGACCGCCATCGCCAACCCGGGCCCCACGCTCAAGCGCGGCATGCCCAGAGCGCAGGGCAGATACAATCGCATTCTGAAGAGAACCACTCACATCACCATCGGTGTGAGCGAGAAGGCTTAAGCAGGAGGTTACTATGGGACAGAAAGTTAATCCCCATGGATTGCGCGTCGGCGTAATTAAAGATTGGGACTCTCGTTGGTATGCCCGTGAGGATAAGGTCGGCGATCTGATCGTCGAGGACTACAACATCCGTAAGTATCTGAAGTCCACCCTCTATTCTGCCGGTATTGCCAAGATCGAAATTGAGCGCGACAACGCCAAGGTCAAGATCAGCATCCACTGCTCCCGCCCCGGCGTCATCATCGGCAAGGGCGGCACGGAGATCGAAGTGCTCCGCAAGAAGATCGAAGCCAAGCTCGGCAAGACCGTTGCTCTGAACATTGTCGAAGTCCGTTCCCCGGACCTCAACGCACAGCTCGTCGCGGAGAACATCGCCGCGCAGCTCGAAAAGCGTATCTCCTTCCGCCGTGCCATGAAGCAGGCTATCCAGCGCGCGACCCGTCTGGGCGCGAAGGGCATCAAGTGCATCTGCGGCGGCCGTCTGGGCGGCGCCGAGATCGCCAGAAGCGAATCCTATCATGAGGGCACCATCCCCCTGCAGACCATCCGCGCCGACATCGACTACGGCTTTGCCGAGGCCAACACGACCTACGGCCGCGTCGGCTGCAAGGTCTGGATCTACAAAGGCGAAGTCCTGAACTCCACGCTGCGTTCCGAGAATCCGGAGCCCGCAAAGCGCGAGCGCCGCGACCGCCGTCCGAACGACCGCCGGGGTGGCGACCGCCGCGGTAACGGTGAACGCCGTCCGTACAACAATGACCGCCGTTCCTACAACGGCGAGCGCCGTCCGTACAATAACAACAACACGGAAGGAGGCAACCGCTAATGTTAATGCCGAAAAGAACCAAGTACCGCCGCGTACAGAGAGGCCGCATGAAGGGCGCTGCCTCCCGCGGCAACAAGGTTTCCTACGGTGAGTTCGGTATCCAGGCAATGGAGCCGGGCTGGATCACCGGCAATCAGATCGAAGCAGCCCGTGTCGCCATGACCCGCTACACCAAGCGCGGCGGCCAGGTCTGGATCAAGATCTTCCCCGACAAGCCTGTTTCGAAGAAGGCTCTCGGCGTCCGTATGGGCTCCGGCAAGGGCGCTCCGGAATACTGGGTTGCAGTCGTCAAGAATCAGAAAGTCATGTTCGAAATCGGCGGCGTTTCCGAAGCGGAAGCGCGCGAGGCACTGCGTCTTGCTCAGCACAAGCTGCCCATCAAGACGAAGATCATTGCCAAGGAAGCCCCGGAAACCGAGAATGGTGGTGAATAAGATGAAGGCAAACGAAATCCGTAAACTGTCTGCGGCTGAGCTCGACTCCAAGCTGGCAGATCTCAAGAAGGACCTGTTCATGCTCAGAATGCAGCATGCAACCAACCAGCTTGACAACCCCCTGCGCATCGCAGACGTCAAGAAAGATATTGCCCGCATCAAAACTATTATTCGTGAGAACGAGACCAAGTAACTGAGGAGGAAACTGCAATGAGTGAAACTACCAGAGCGTTCCGCAAGACCAGAGTTGGTACCGTCATCTCCGATAAGATGGACAAGACCATCGTGGTTGCGATCGCGACGAACGTACAGCATCCGCTGTATCATAAAATCATCAAGAGAACCTACAAGCTCAAGGCCCATGACGAGAAGAACGAAGCCGGCATCGGCGATACCGTCAAGGTCATGGAGTGCCGTCCGCTGTCCAAGGACAAGAGATGGAGACTTGTAGAGATCATTGAAAAGGCAAAGTAAGGAGGTCGACAACAAATGATTCAGTGCGAAACTTATTTGAAGGTTGCCGACAATACCGGTGCCAAGGAAATCAAGTGCATCCGCGTCCTGGGCGGCGCGAGCGCAAGTACGGCAACATCGGCGACGTCGTTGTTGCGTCTGTCCGTAAGGCTGCGCCGAACGGCACGGTCAAGAAGGGCGAGGTCGTCAAGGCGTCATCGTCCGCTCCATGAAGGGCGCCCGCCGTGCAGACGGCACCTACGTCCGCTTCGACGAGAACGCAGCCGTTCTCATCAAGGATGACAACAGCCCTCGCGGCACCCGTATTTTTGGGCCGGTGGCGAGAGAACTCCGTGACTCTGGTTTCATGAAGATCTGCTCCCTGGCACCCGAAACAGTTTAATAGGGGGACCAAGAGATGAACGTTAAGAAGAATGATACCGTTATTGTCCTGTCCGGCAAGGACAAGGGCAAGAAGGGCAAGGTCCTCGAGGCTATGCCCGCTGCCGGTAAGGTCGTCGTCGAAGGCGTCAACGTCGCGACCTGCCATGTCAAGCCGAAGAAGCAGGGCGATCAGGGCGGCATTATCAACCGCGAGATCCCGATGTACGCTTCCAAGGTCATGCTCGTCTGCCCGAAGTGCGGCAAGGCTACCCGCCATGCTGTCAAGCTCGCCGACGGCAAGAAGGTCCGCGTCTGCAAGAAGTGCGGCCAGACGATTTGAGAGGGAGGATTGAAACATGGCCAGACTGAAAGTTAAGTATACCGAAGAGATCGCTCCCGCCCTCATGAACAAGTTCCAGTATAAGTCCGTGATGCAGATCCCGAAGCTGAGCAAGGTCATCGTCAACGTTGGCTGCGGCGAATCCAAGGGCAACGCCAAGGAAATCGAAGCCATCTGCAAGGACATCGCCACCATCACCGGCCAGAAGCCCATCACTACCAAGGCCCGCAAGTCCGTCGCGAACTTCAAGGTCCGTGAAGGCGAGACTGTCGGTGTCAAGGTCACCCTCCGCGGCGACCGTATGTGGGAGTTCCTCGACCGTCTGTTCAACGTGGCTCTGCCCCGTGTCCGCGACTTCCGCGGCATCAACCCCAACTCCTTCGACGGCCGCGGCAACTACGCCTTCGGTCTCAAGGAGCAGCTGATCTTCCCGGAAATCGAGTACGACAAGGTCGACAAGATCCGCGGCATGGACATCTGCATCTGCACCACCGCGACCACCGACGAAGAAGCCAAAGAGCTGCTGACCATGGTCGGCGCTCCGTTCTACGCTTGATTGGAGGATACCGGTAATGGCAAGAAAAGCAATGATTCTCAAGCAGAAGGAAGAACCCAAGTTCTCCACCCGCTACTATAACCGCTGCAAGATCTGCGGCCGTCCCCATGCTTACCTGCGTGACTACGGTGTCTGCCGTATCTGCTTCCGCGAGCTGGCCTACAAAGGCCAGATCCCCGGAGTCAGAAAGGCATCTTGGTAAATCTTTTCGCGCAATGCTGCGTTTCTGAGCGCTTGGCGTACACAAAGTACGCCGGCGCACTCAGACCTTGCTTTGCACGAAAATCCTCACCAATCCGCCCTCAGAAGACTGATGGAGCGGTTGAGTGAAGAAGGGCTTTGGCCCATAACTTTCTTTGTTATCGCCAGGGCGGCGGGAGCCGCCCTCCAACGATAAAAGTATGGATGACGAAAGGTCACGGTTAATCGGGTCGGCTCCGGTCGGCAGCAAGGATTAGTCGTGATACCTCGCCACCAAAACCGCAATGCGGTAACTTCAAACTAGGAGGAACAAACCATGCAAATCACTGATCCCGTTGCCGATATGCTGACGCGCATCCGCAATGCAAACACGGCAAAGCACGAATCCGTCGATGTGCCCGCTTCCAACCTGAAGAAGGCCATCGCAAAGATCCTGCTCGACGAAGGCTACATCAAGAGCTACGAAGTCGTCGAGGACGGCACCCAGGGCGTCATCCGCATCCAGCTGAAGTACCTTGCCGGTAAGGAAAAGGTCATCAGCGGCCTGCGCCGCGTCTCCAAGCCCGGCCTGCGTGTCTACGCCGGCGCTGACGAGCTGCCCAGAGTCCTGAAGGGTCTCGGCATCGCAATTATTTCCACGTCCAAGGGCGTCATGACCGACAAGGCAGCGCGTGCGAACCATGTCGGCGGCGAAGTCCTGGCATTCGTATGGTAAGGAGGGTATTGAACAATGTCTAGAATTGGCAGAATGCCCGTTACCCATCCCCGCAGGCGTCGAGGTCTCCATCGCGGAGCCGAACGTCGTTACCGTAAAGGGCCCCAAGGGCACACTGACTCAGACGATGCGCCCGGAGATGATCATCAAGGTCGAAGGCAATGTGATCCATGTCGGCCGCCCGTCCGAGGATAAGCTGCACAAGAGCCTGCACGGCCTGACCCGCAGCCTGATCCATGACATGGTCGTCGGCGTGACCGATGGCTTCAAAAAAGAGCTCGAGATCAACGGCGTTGGCTACAAGGCCAGCAAGGAAGGAAACAAGCTCGTTATGAACCTCGGCTATTCCCACCTTGTCACCATGGAAGAGATCGAAGGCATCACGATCGATGTCCCGGCTCCCAACAAGGTCGTCATCAACGGCATCGACAAGCAGAAGGTCGGCCAGTTTGCAGCGAACGTCAGAGGCAAGAGACCTCCCGAGCCTTACAAGGGCAAGGGTATCAAGTACGCCACTGAGACCATTCGCCACAAAGAGGGCAAGGCCGGCGGTAAGAAGTCAATTAGGAGGTGTGCCATTATGGTGAAAACATTTGATAAGAACGCTCAGCGTATGAAGCGTCATACCCGCGTTCGCGGTAAGATCTCCGGCACGCCCGAACGGCCCCGCCTGAACGTCTACCGCAGCAACGCAAACATCTACGCACAGATCATTGACGACGTGAGCGGCGTTACGCTCGCTGCCGCCGCTTCCAATGAGAAGGATTTCGAAGGCGCCACCGGCAACAAGGAAGCTGCCCGCAAGGTCGGCAAGCTGGTTGCAGAACGCGCCAAGGCAAAGGGCATCGACACTGTCGTGTTCGATCGTGGCGGTTATATCTACCATGGTCGTGTGGCAGAGCTTGCCGAAGGCGCCCGTGAAGGCGGCCTGGAATTCTAATCGGAGGAGGATGAACAATGGCTTACAATAGAGATCGCGCACCCAAGGAAGACAATGGCCCGGAAATGATCGAAAAGGTCGTTTACCTGAACCGCGTTTCCAAGACCGTCAAGGGCGGCCGTGTCATGAAGTTCTCCGCTCTGGTTGTTGTCGGCGACGGCAAGGGCACCGTTGGCTACGGCCTCGGCAAAGCCGCTGAAGTTTCCGAAGCAATCCTGAAGGGTATTGCTGACGCGAAGAAGAACATGGTCAAGATCACGCTCGAAGGCACCACGATTCCGCACGACATCATCGGCGAATTCGGTGCTGGCCGCGTCATGCTGAAGCCGGCTCCCGAAGGCACCGGCATCATCGCCGGCGGCGCTGTCCGTGCTGTCATGGAAGCAGTCGGCATTTCCAACATTCGTGCAAAGTGCCTGCGCTCGAACAACCCGCAGAACGTTGTCAAGGCAACGATGCAGGGTCTGACCTCTCTGCGCGACGCAGCGGAAGTTGCGCGCATCAGAGGCAAGAACGTGGAAGACATCGTCGGTTAAGGAGGGCTCAAAATGGCGAATCTTAGAATTAAGCTTGTCAAGAGCCTGAACGGCCGTCTTGAAAAGCACATCGCGACCGCGCATTCCCTCGGTCTGCGCAAGATCGGTCAGGAAACTGTTCAGCCTGACAACACCCAGACTCGCGGCAAGATCGCAAAGATCGGCTATCTGCTGCAGGTCACGGAAGAACAATAAGGAGGACAAGTAGATGAATTTACATGAACTTGCTCCGGTTATGGGTTCTACCCATGTGAATAAGCGCAAGGGCCGTGGCACCGGCACTGGCAACGGCAAGACCGCAGGCCGCGGACACAAGGGCCAGAAGGCCCGTTCGGGCGGCAAGCTCCGCATCGGCTTCGAAGGCGGCCAGATGCCTCTGGCACGCCGTATCCCGAAGCGCGGCTTCAACAACATCTTCGCAAAGCCCCTGGAGATCGTGAATCTCAGCACCCTGGATCAGTTCCAGGACGGCGATACTGTCACGGTCCACGCGCTGCTGGAGAAGGGTATCCTCTCCAAGTGCCGCTACGGCTACAAGGTTCTGGGCAGCGGCAAGCTGTCCAAGAAGCTCACTGTCCAGGCTTCTGCTTTCTCCGCTTCTGCCAAGGAGGCTATCGAGGCAGCAGGCGGAAAGGCCGAGGTGATGTAACGTGATCCAAACCATTCGCAAAGCGTGGGGCATCCCCGAACTGCGGAAGAAGATCATTTTTACACTCCTCATCCTGTTGATCTTCCGGATCGGCAACGCCATCACGGTGCCTTACGTGGATGTCGGCCTGCTGGAGACCTATCTGGATCAGATGGGCGGCACCATTCTGGGCCTGTACAACGTGATGTCCGGCGGCGCCTTTGCCCAGGCAACGGTCTTCGCCCTGAGCATCCAGCCCTATATCAACGCATCCATCATCATCCAGCTGCTGACTGTGGCCATCCCGGCCCTGGAGCGGCTGGCCAAGGATGGCGGTGAAGAGGGACGGAAGAAGATCCAGTCCATCACCCGCTATACCACTGTCGGCATCGCCATCCTGCAGGCGGTCGGCTACTATTTCATGATGCGCAACTACAACCTGCTGGCATCTGATGCCACCGGCATCTGGCCCGCACTGGTCATCGTCGTGTCCTTCATCGCCGGCTCCTCCTTCGTCATGTGGATGGGCGAGCAGGTGACGGAGTTCGGCATCGGCAACGGCATTTCCATCATTCTGTTCGCCGGCATCCTGTCCCGGAT
>ENA-OQCO01000907-OQCO01000907.1-human-gut-metagenome-genome-assembly--contig:-NODE-907-length-13695-cov-3.077019_pt1 | contig 13695 bp, 9 predicted proteins | sample MGYA00242500_ERZ504582 | MGnify/ENA primary metagenome ERZ504582 (study PRJEB26092, sample SAMD00036346) | human gut metagenome | host: Homo sapiens | study: EMG produced TPA metagenomics assembly of...
GATGAGTACATACGCTGGTACAACCACGAGCGCATCAAACAGTCGCTTGGTTGGATGAGCCCGGTACAATACCGTCAAAGCCAAGGAATGGCTGCGTGATTATCTCCAAGAAAATGTCCGCAGCCCCCTACCGGCACACACTTCATAATGTGCAAGGCCGCGCGCCAGCTATTGAATACCGCCAAACAGCAAAGGAAAGCCTCTCCCACCATGACCTCACACCTTGCCGAAGCAGGACGCACACTGATTCCCCGCAAGGATGATCGGTACGGTCTGCTTTCCCCAGCTCTGGTTATTCTCACGTTTGTCGCCGGACTGGTGGATGCGTTAAGTTACTTGGCACTCGGTCATGTATTTGTGGCCAATGTGACCGGCAACATTGTGTTCCTTGGTTTTGCATTCGCCCACGCGCAGGGCTTCGTCTGGTGGACTTCGGCGCTCACGCTGGCCACGTTCATGATTGGTGTGTTCATCGGCGGACGCATTATTCATTACTTTGGCGCCAACCGCGCGCGCCATCTGCTGGTGTCCACGTCAATCCAGCTGGCTTTTGTGGCAGCTGCGCTCGTCGGCATTTATCTGCTCAATCAGTTTGCGCCTGAACCGTCGATGGGTGGCACTGATGCTTCAGCCATCGCCCGCACGGCACAGCCCAGTCTGAACTTCCCAACTGCTCGGCATATTGATTTGCATATTATTCTGCTGATTGTGCTGCTCGCACCGGCTATGGGCATTCAGAATTCCACTGCTCGTAAGCTTTCGGTGCCAGATTTGCCCACGACTGTGTTGACGATGACGTTAACTGGGATTATCGCTGACACTTCGGCGCATGGTCATGAGCAGTCCAAACTTGGCCGGCGCGCGATTGTAATGCTGGCTTTGGCGCTCGGTGCTTTGACTGGAGCCACGCTGCAGACGCGCGGTCATGAGGACGTTATTTTGATGGTGATGATCGTCTGTCTGATTGCGGTCATTGTGATGATGATCCCCCATGTGCATTCCGATGCCCGCTGGGTGACCGGAAAACACTGATTCATACAAAAACGGCCGGCGCTGGGCATTGCTGACCGGCACCGGCCGAGATAATAAGGAGTGCTCCTTATGTGGTCGCGAACCTTACGGTTTCATGATCACATCTGCTCGCGATTGCGGCGGTAGGCGATTGCGGCGCCGGCACCGGCCAGCAGCAATCCGGCCACAGCAATCGTGACGACATTGGCACCCGTGTTGGAGACGACATTGCCATCACCCTTGGCAGCGGTACGCTTCACCAAGCCGGCAATTGCCTTCTCGAGAGCCTCACGAGCTGCGTCGACCTGCTTCTGCGTGGCGTTGCTGTTGTCGGAGACCTCACGGGCCTTCTTCAGCGCGGCGCGCAGAGCGTTGGCGGAGTCGTCGGTGTAGAGACCCAGGTTGATGGCGGCGGCCTTGTTGATGGTCGCGTTCAGAGCAGCCTTGTCCACCACGCCCGGTTCCGGATTCGGCTTCGGCTCGGTGGCAGCTTCCAGCTTGGAGATGGCGTCCTGAAGAGCGCTCAGTGCGGTATCCACATCCTGCTGGGTGGCGTTCTTGTTGTCGAGCACCTGCTGTGCAGCCTTCAGTGCCTCGGCGAAAGCTTCCCACGAGTTGGTCGTGTAATCGGCCTTCTCGAGCTTGCTTGCCTTGTTCACTGCAGTCTGCAGGTCGGTCTTGTTCACCTCAACCGGGCCTGGGCCAGGCTCCTCACCGGTCTTCTCGAGACCAGCGATAGCGGATTCGAGGTTCGTCAGCGCCAGAGCCACATCGTAAGCGGTGGCCTTATCGTTATCCGCCACGGCCTGTGCAGCTTCGCGGGCCTTGACCAGAGCAGTCCAGCTTTCAGCCGTGTAGTCGGATTCCTTAAGACCGTTAGCCTTGGCGATGGTGTCGTTGAGGTCGGTCTTGTCCGGAGCGACAGTCTCTTCCTCAACCTCGCGGTCCGTGGTCAAACGCAGTTCGGCAGCGGATGCGAACTTGTTGGCCTGGGAGTCGCTCTGGCCTGCGGAAGACAGGACGGTCAAGCGTACGGCGGTCACATTCTCGACGGCGTCGAAGCTGGCCTTCTGCCACATGGTGGTGGTGGAGAACTCAGCATCGGTGACGACATCCTTGGTGGTGCCATCCGCCAGAGTGAGCGTGATCTTGTAGCCCTTGATCTTGCCGTTGGCGTTCATACCTCCGGAGCGCGGCAGGTAGCGCAGGCCGTTGATGGTGGTCGGTTCGTTGAGGTTGAACTGATACCATGCGGTGCCGTTGCCGACTGCGTTCTCGCTCCAGCTGGTGTGCCAGTGGGTGCTGTCGTTGCCATCCTGTGCCAGATCGGCCGGGCCTTCGCTCGGCAGGCCTGCGGTAGGCTCTTCGCTGCCCGTGGCCACGGTGTAGCCACCCAGCTCATCGGAGCCGTCAGCTGCCACGTCGTACTTGTCGCTGCTCTCGTTGCCGGGAGCGGTCTTCATGTACTCGTCGAGGGCCACGAGAATGTCGTATGCCTTGGTGAAGTCCTCAGCGGTTGCGCCATTCTTGTTGATGAGCACGCGAGCCTTGACCAAGGTGTCCTGATACTGCTGCCATGCGGCATCGGAGAGCTCAGCACGCTTGGAATCGTACTTGCCGCGGATTTCCTTGACCTTGTCCTGCGCTTCGGCCTTGGTGCGGGTCTGGGACTCGATGCGCTCGATCTTCAGGTTGTCGAGCACGAAGTCCTTGTATCCGCCGAAGTCCTGTGCATTGCCGGTGGAACCCTGCAGATCAGGTGCGGTTGCGGTCGAGTAAATACCGAACCAGGAATCGCCGTTGACGCCACCGGTCAGCTCGAACTCGGCCTTGCCGGTCTCACCCAGAGCCTTCTTCAGGTTGGTCAGCTTCACGCTGCCGGCAGAGTATTCACCCTGGCCCACAGCGATGGCGTAGATGTCATCGGAACCGGACTGGTAGTCGAAGCTCACCTTGTACTTGGCACCCGCCTCGAACTTCACGTTCTGCGGGATCGTCTGGTAGACCAGCGTGCCCTTCTGGGTCAGGCCGTTAACCTTCACAGACCAAGTGCCATCGAGCACATCGTCCATCTTCTTGACATCCCAACCGGCCTGCGTGAACGGAGCATGCAGCTCGGAGAGGTGGATGCGGTTGTCCTCAACGCCTTCGGAACCGGAGACCACGAACGGCCAGATGCCCTGGGCGTTGTTTTCGAATCCGTTGGTGAGGGACTTCAGCGTGCCGTCCTTCTCATAGGTGATGCCGGAGTACTGGTTCTCCACGATGCGCACATCGTCGAAGTAGGTGTGTGCTCCGTCGGTGCTCTTGTGAGACAGGGTTACCGTGGCATCGCCGTTCTCAGGCGCGGTGAAGAACACGTACATGTTCTGGAAGTAGCTGGAGCCATTTTCCGTATTGCTGTTCGTGTTGTGGCCGTATGCCTTGATGTAGTTCTTGGCGATGGACTTGCCGGTGGAGTTGGTGGCCAGCACCTTGCCGCCGCTGGTTACGGTGACGGATGCATCGCCGGTGGAGCGGTTGTCGACGCCAACATACAGCGCGTACTTCTGGCCAGCCTTGAGATCGGTCAGACGCTGGGAGACATCGACCTTGCCGGTCAGGCGCAGCATGGCGTTGTTGTCGCCTTCAACTTCGGCCTTGCCGGAGCCGCTGACGGTCCAGTTGTCGGTGAGGGTGTTGGAGCCGCCGTTGAAGCCGGCGTCTACCACATGCATGCCTTCGCTCCAGTTGACCTGGATCTGCTTGGCTTCGCCCTTGTACACCACGTACGGGGTTTCGGCATCAGCGGTAAGCGTCACCTTGCCGCCGGAGACGGCAACGGTCTGCTCGTTGGTCTTGCCCTGATCGGTGAGCTGGTACACCTTTACGCTGGAGAGGTTCTTCCAGCTGTCCGGCAGCGTCCAGGTGGTGGTGCCGCCCTTGGTGTTCCAGTGGTAGAGCTTCTGCTCGGAATCCTTGACCAGCTTGCCGGTGAAGGAATCCCACATCCACGGCAGCAGGTAGGACTCGTCGCCAGTGGCGCTGCCATCGCCTGCGGAGACCACACCGGATGCGACCTTCACGCCGTTGAAGGTGATGGTGCGCTGGCGGTAGGCTGCGCTAGAGGTGTCGTTGGAACCACGGGAGACTACTACAACGTTGCCGTTGGAATCCTTCAGGGTAATCTGCTCGTTGCCGTTGTTCGTGTTCGGGTCGGACACGGCAGCGGCATTGCCATTGTCGGCGGTCAGCAGCGGGTTGTTGACCCAGCGGGTCACCTTGAAGTGCTGGATGAACTTAGTGGACACATCATGGGTGTACAGGTTCTTGATGTAGGCGGCATAGTCGTTGCGGCCCTGCCAGCCTTCGAAGTCCTTCATGTTGTAGCCGCCGAGCAGCGGGGCGTTGGCAGCGCCGCCGTATTGCGGGTAGTCGCCAACCCAGCTGTCCTTCTGGTGGTTGCGCAGGAAGCGCATCACTTCGGAGTTCTCGCCCTTGGAGGTGTAGCCGCCGTAGGTCAGATCAGCTGCCCAGTGCTGGAAGGTGGAGTCGTACTCGTTGCCGGAACCCCATTCGGTGGTCATACGCCAGCCGTTGTCGTTGATCATCTTGCTCATCTTGCGGGTTTCCCAAGAATCTTCCGAACCGGAAGAAGTCAGGTTGCCCCACACATCGAGGTAGATGAAGTCCATGTTGTCGCCGACTTCCTTGCTGAGGTCAGCGAAACGGCTTACACGAGAACCGGATGCCAGATCGTAGATGCCGTCGATGCCGACACCCTGATCAAGCCAGTTCCAGCCGTAGCTCAGGCCGCCTGCAGAGTTGCGGCGCACCATGTCCTCGCTGAAGGCCTTGGCTTCCGGATACATTTCGGAGGCGTTGACGTGCACACCGAAGCGAGCGCCATACTTGGAGCCCTCTTCCATCATGGTGTTCATGTCGTCGGCGCCGCCGAGACGCTGGCCGATATCGCCGTAGTCCGGGTGGCCGGAGTCGTGGCCTTCATTGCCGTAGCCCTTGAGCAGCACGGACTGGCCGAGGCCGTCGGTGTTCAAGGCCACCTTCTTGACGTTGTCAAGCGTGGTGAGGAACGGGTTCTGCGCCTGGGAGCCGAAGTTCATGGCGATACGCCATGCCACCAGTTCGGGAACTTCCTCGGACTTGTACGGGTTGTTCATGATGTCGCGGTAGGCGATTGCGCCATCCTGCCAGTTGACGGCACCGTCTTCGTTCTCGTCGCCGGCGATGGCCACGGCCATCTGCGGCAGAGCGGTTTCGGCCACGGTGTACTTCTTGCCCTTGGAATCGGTGACCGTGCGGTGGTAGTACCACGGAGCGCTGGCCAGGCCCAGGGAGGTGGCGTCACCAGTCTGCTGGGTGGTGGCGTAGACACGCGTGTTCTGGCTGCCGCCGCGCACAGGAGCCGCCACATAGGTGCCATCGTGCTCGGAGTTGCTCCACAGGCCGGCACTCAGGCCAGCACCGGAGATGAAGCCGTAGGTGTAGTCGCTATCGGTGACGTTAGTATCTTCGGTCACTGCGAAGTTGGTATCGCCAGGCTTCTGCGTGTTGGAAGACATACGAGCACCAGTGAATTGGGCATTTTCCTGGCTGGAACGCACGGAAACGAGACTCTGGTTCGGGAAGGACAGCGTCTGGATGGCGTTCTCCTCCACACCGTTGCCCTCAGGAATGCCTTCGGACAGGTTGTTCTTGATCTTGGTGACGTTGAGGTGCAGCTGGTTGGCCTTGACCGTGATCTGAACGGTGATCACCGCGTCAATCTTCTTGGCCTCATCCTTGACCTTCAGCGTGTAGGTGGCCTCGGTGTCGGAAACCTTCTTGAAGGTCACGTCGTCATCGCCCAGTTCGATGTTGGTGCCGTTGATTTCAACGGTGCGCACATCCTTGGACTGGCCGTACATCACCTTGCCGTCGGTCATCGTGTACTGCAGCACAGAGGGGAAGTTCTTCTTAATCTGAACTTCCATCTTCTTGGTCTTCAGCGTTTCGGAGGCGACCTGAACGGTTTTGTTCAGGGTGATGGGATCGATGGCAAGATCCGCGCCGGAGACCGTCACCTGCTGGGAGACGTCCTCATAGCCTTCCTTGGCAATCGAAAGCGTGTGTTCGCCTTCTTCAATGTCGGCGAAGGAGAAGGTGCCATCTGCACCGGTCTTCACCTTGGTCTTATCCAAACGCACTGTTGCGCCTTCAATGGCAGCGCCTCCAGCGTCCACAACCTTGCCGGAAACCGCGTGCTTGGCGGCTTCGACAACCTCCGGGAAGTCCTTGATGTACACGTCGGTGACCTGGTTCAGCCCCTTCCAGGAGCCGGCCTTGATGGCAAGCTTGTTGGAGAGGTTCGTCATTGCGGAGTAATCGACATCGAATGCCTTCTGGCCATCCACGGTCAGTGTGGCGACCTTGGCGTCGGTCCAGGAGACCTGAATGTCGTGCTCTTCGTTGGCGCTCGGAGCAGCGATACGAGCACCGCTGTACCAGCTGCCGCTACCGCCACCGGTGTAGGTCTGCCAGAACCAGCCGTCCGAATCGTAGCCGATGAACAGGCCGCTGCCCGGGTCGTTGTAGCCCAGGTAGAAGCCGAAGCGGTTGGCGGAGCCTTCCTGCGGGGATTTGATGGTGGCGTGGAAGGAGCCGGCCTTGGAGAAGTCGTAATCTGTGCCCCATACGGCTACTGCCGGCCAGTTGTTGCTGGAGCTGGGGTTCGCTGCCGCATTACCGTTAGAGGCAGTGGACTTGAGGTGCAGCCAACCGTTTGCCATCTCCAGGATTTCGCCGCCCTGAGCGATGTTGGAATCAATAGTCCAGCCTTCAACCGCATCGGCTTGTGCGGAAGGAGTCTCGGAAGCAGTTGCAGAATCAGAAGTATCGTTGATTTGCTGAATCTGACTTGCCAAAGTCTGCAAGTCAGCATCAGACAGGGGCACTGCGAACGCAGTACCTCCCCCGCTGCCCATGCAGGTTAAGGCTAACGCTGTTGCCAGCGCAGCCGATATAGTCTTCTTCTTTTTCATTAACTATATTTTCCTTAATCTCTTCTTCGAGGTGAAGCAGATGCCTTCTTCATTGAAGAATACGCATTCGCAATTACGATAAGACACTTTACAAGAAGCTATTCTTAATAGCAATCTCAGCAAATACGGAGAATCGCCACATATTTGACATTGAATTACAACGTGAGTGAAATCACAAAACCCAATAAACGACTACGTTGTTAACCTTCACATCTATATTCGCATCATCGCGACACGCGCAGGGAAAAACTGCGCAAAAAAAAGTAAGACGAATTTACCTGCATTCGACGCAATCAATGCAGCAGCATTACAGCAGCAAGCCGATTGAGCAAAATAGCAAAAGCCGCCTTGCGCAACCGCAAGACGGCTTTGACGACAATGGTGAGGCTGTGCTCGCTTACTTCTTGGAAGCGTTCACGGCATCCACAGCCTTCTGCAGCGATTGAGTATAAGCCTTGTACCAATCAGCCTGCTCGTTGAGCTTCGCAGTAGCGGACTTGAAGCCGGCAGTGTCGTCAGCTACGCAGCCTTCGTATACCGGCAGTTCCACGCTCAGTTCCTTGTTGAGGGCGTCCAGCGTGGAGGCATCCTTTACATCCTTCTTGGTGAGCGCAGCAGCTTCGGAAGCATCGCCATTGACCAAGTTGTTGTAGTCATTAGTGGCGTTGCGCACATTTTCGGAAGCGGCGGCGCAAGCGGCGACTGCATTGTTGTACTGAGCATCGGAGTAGGCGCGGAAGCCGAACACACCGGCCACGACGATAATGGCCACGACCACCACGGCGATAATGGCGACGGCCGCCTTAGACATGTGCTTCTTCTGAGCGCCTTCATTGCTTGCATTGTTGGCGTTGTTTGCCGGTACAGCCTGCTGCCCAGCGGACATACTTCGATCTCCTTCGTTCTCGTACTTTCATACACACGTATGCGCTCTTAGCGCTCTTATGCGCACTCATATGCAGGGAAGTCGCTTTTCAAGCGGCTACTTCCCTGAAAACAAAAAACCCTCGCATTCCGCGAGGGTCATTGGCTGGGATGCCTGGACTCGAACCAAGAATGGCTGAACCAGAATCAGCTGTGTTGCCAATTACACCACATCCCAATTTGGCTTGGCGTAGCAACTCCAAGGAGTTGTTCGTCGTACCCCCAACCGGATTTGAACCGGTGTTGGCGCCGTGAGAGGGCGTAGTCCTAGACCGCTAGACGATGGGGGCATATTCAGTTTTTCAACCGGCTGCTCGGTGAACCGCGCAACGAGTGATAAATATACGCAAGTATTCACCCTTACGCAACTTACGGCGTGTCGCGCGGAATTTCAACGATTTCAAGTGCTACGCTGCCACTACTGATGAATTTGCATGAACTCTACTGACGGATTATCAGTAAGCACTACTGATGAATTACCATCTAATGCACTGATGAAATTGCAGATGAGGCAATGATCTTTGCCTTGCACATTCATAGCCGGCAAATCAGCCTTCAAGAACCAAATGAGGCGCTTATGTTCCCTTGCGACAGCGAGCGCGTCGCGATGCTTGTAATGCAATGTCACGTCAAAGACCGCCGCCCGGTTACCTATCAACCGTTTCATGGACGCATGAAGCGAAACCACCTACAAGGCACGTTTCGTGACCTCACTGCACAAACCAGCCATGTTCAACCTCGTACATATTCTCACTGGCATGCGGCGCAGCGGTAAGACTTTCCAGCTGTTCCAGCTCATCACTGAATACAAGAAAAGGTGGGCATCTGCACATGCAGACGCCCACCTTGAGTGTCCTTACAGCTCAGCCGAGCACGGAAGGAACCTTAGCTCACAGGTGCTCGCGCAGGCCCTTCAGGCGAGCGAGGGAAACCGGCTTGCCGACGATCTCCATGGACTCGAACAGCGGCGGGCTCACGCGACGACCAGACATGGCCACACGCACCGGACCGAAAGCGAGGCGCGGCTTGTAGCCGCCCTCCTCAACCAGAGCCTTGTTCAGGGTCTCATGCAGGTTGTCGGTCTTCCAGTCAGCCTCATCCACAGCCTCGAGTGCGGCGATGGCCTTGTCCAGCACCTCGCCGGCAGAATCCTTCAGCTGCTTCTTGGCGTCGTCAGCCGGCTCCAAGTAGCCCTCGGTGGAGAGCAGGGAGCCGACCATGCCGGCAACCTCACCCAGCAGGCGCACGCGCGGCTGAACCAGCGGAGCGGCGGCGGTCAGCACCTCACGCTCACGGTCGGTCAGGGCATCCCAGTTGTCGGCGGAAACCACACCGTCGCGGTGCAGGTACGGCACCGAGCGGCGCAGGAAGTCCTCGGGCTCAAGCATACGGATGTGCTCGGCGTTGATGGAGATGGCCTTGTCGATGTCGAAGCGGGCCGGGTTGGCCTTGACGTCGCGCACGTCGAACTTCTCGGTCATCTCGTCCATGGAGAACACGTCGCGGTCCGGTGCAATGGACCAGCCGAGCAGGGCCAGGTAGTTGAGCAGGCCCTCGCGGATGAAGCCATTGTCGCGGTGGTTGAACAGGTTGGACTCTGGGTCGCGCTTGGAGAGCTTCTTGTTGCCCTGGCCCATCACGTACGGCATGTGGCCGAACAGCGGCATCTCCTTGGCGATGCCGAGTTCCATAAGGTAACGGTAAAGCACGATCTGGCGCGGGGTGGAGCTCAGGAGGTCCTCGCCGCGCAGCACGACGTTGACTTCCATCATCGCGTCGTCGACCGGGTTGGTCAGCGTGTACAGTGGGTCGCCGTTCGGGCGCACGATCACGTAGTCCGGCACGGAGCCGGCCTTGAACTCGATGGTGCCACGAATCAGATCGTCAAAGGCGATGTCTTCATCAGGCATCTTGATACGTAGCGCAGGCTTGCGGCCCTCGGCGCGGAAGGCGGCCTTCTGTTCATCGGTCAGGTTGCGGTCGTAGCCATCGTAGCCGAACTCGGCCGGACGGCCGGCGGCAAGGTTGCGCTCCTTGATTTCCTCAGGAGTGGAGAAGGACTCGTAGGCGTAGCCGGCTTCGAGCAGCTTGGCGGCAACATCCTTGTAGATGGCGGTACGCTCGGACTGGCGGTACGGGCCGTGAGGGCCACCCACATCGATGCCCTCGTCCCAGTCGATACCCAGCCAACGCAGGGATTCGAGGATCTGGTTGTAGCTTTCTTCGGAGTCGCGCACGGCGTCGGTGTCTTCGATACGGAAGATCAGCGTGCCGCCGGTGGCGCGAGCTTCCGCCCAGTTGAACAGGGCGGTACGAATCATGCCGACATGCGGGGTTCCGGTCGGCGACGGGCAGAAGCGAACACGAACGTTCTTGGGCAGTTCGGGTTTGGTGTTTTCAGCATCAGTCATAATCCCCTATTGTGCCGCGCGCGCCGGACGCGGAGAGCAGCGCTCCTCGCTCTTTTGCTTCGTTATTGATGTTTCGGGCCAACACCATCCCAAAACGGCCATTTTCCAACGAAATCTCTTTTGCCTGCCATTTGCTTTTCTTTTAAAAGCAAAATCAAAAGAAAAGAAAACAGCAAACGAGAATCAGCAGGCCAGGCCCACGAACAGCAGATCCCCGTCTTGAGATTCGTCTTCGTGCGATTCGCGCTGCTCAACGGCGGCATCCGTGTATTCGTGGTTCATGGCATTCCCTACATCTCTGTATGTTGCTTTATGCATAGCGCCAAAAGCTTCGTCTGCTTTCCAGTTCCGCCCCGCAACTGTGCGCAATATTCATGCAACAGGTTACACAACCGATCGATAACGTTCACCCTCAACTGATATCGATTTGATAACCATCGATTCTTTCCAGTGCATTCACCACAACTTTGGACATTATTTGGCGCAATTGTTGAGTTTTCCACTCATGCAATGGAAGAATATGATGTGACACATAGGTCTTATGAAAGGGGAATCAATGTCTGATCCCAACAATGTGCCTTTGCCTCAGCAGCCTGAGGCCAACGGTACGCCCACACCTAATCCCGTACCGCAGTATGGCGCACCGGCCCCGGCGCAGCTCACAGCCGGCGCAGCCGCTTACGGACAGCGGCATACGGTCAGCCTGCTCCGACCGCGAACTCTTATGGCCAGGCCGTACCAACCTACGGTCAGCCCGCGCCCGACGCCAACACCTACGGTCAATCCGCACCGGCGTACGGCACACCGGCCCCCGATGGCAATCCTTACGGCCCGGTTCCGCCGTCTTACGGCCAATACGCCGCGCCCACTGCCACTGTGCCGCTGGATAAGCCTTACTACGGATGCTCCTTCCAAGAAGCCTTCCTGCGCTTCTGGAAGAAGTACACGGTGTTCAAGGGCCGCGCGTCCCGCAGTGAATTCTGGTGGTGGGTGCTGGCCGCTTTCGGCATCAATATCGTGCTGGACATCCTCAACACCGCCACAGATGAAAAGCTTGGCTTCCTCGCCACCATTTGGGGTCTGGTGACCCTAATCCCCACCCTGGCACTTTCCGTCCGCCGTCTGCATGACACGAACAAGCCTGGCTGGTGGGTTGCCATTTTCTATATCGCGATGGTTATCGGCCTTATCATCATGATTATCGGCGGTGGTGCGGCACTGTACGGCGGGTTCAGGAGCCTTGGCAGTTATGACTATGGTTATGGCAGCATGGCCGCCGGCGGTCTTGGCGCGGCGGTCATTGGTGCGTTGATTACGCTGGCCGGCTGCGTTGTCTATATCGTGTTCATGGCTCTTCCCAGCAAGCCGGAGGGCGCACGTTTTGACGATGGCGCGGCGGCAACCCCCATGCCTCAGGGTGCTTACGGCGCACCATACAGCACGCCTGTACCCCCGAATTTCGCCGCTCCGAACGCGCCCGCACCCGGCTTCAACCAGCCGGCCCCGGCTTACGGCCAGCCGCCCATGCCAACCCCCGACTATGGCCAGCCGGCTGCACCCGCACCTGATTACGGTCAGGTGCCGGCCCCGCAGTACGGCCAACCGGAGGCCCCGGCCCCACAGTACGGCCAGGTTCCGCCGATGCCTCAAAACGCCGGCGACGAATCCGCAACACCTTCTGAGCACACGGCTCCCGCCGGCGACAATGCCCAGAAACCCTGGCAAGGCCAGTAACCGATATCGGTGAACTTCCGTTGAAGAAGTTCCCCGCAACCAATGATGAAGCCCTACTCAACGCGAGTAGGGCTTCATCATTCTCGGCACTGTATTATCGGCACTGTATTCAGCCAACTACCCCAACGGCATCACGGCAATGGACTGCGAAAGCATATACGATTCACCCGGACTAAGGGCAACGATACGGTCTCGGCACGCCGCTGCCTCCACGGCCACAAAGCCACGCCATTCACCCGTCTTGGCATGGGCAATGGCGTTGCCGCCCTGCTCTCCGGGATTCCACACCACCGTCTGCGGCGAGCCGGTCTTGCCGATGCGAATCACACGACCCAGCACATGGTCCTGCAATTCCAGTGCAGCATCGGAATAATACACACGGTCCACCGGCTGATCGCCGAACATCACCGATGGCTGTTCTTGTAGTTTTGGCGGGAATCCGGCTTCCGTGGCATCCAGATATGTTGCACCCCGCAAACCGACCAGCCGCGCGCCGAGCACATCGCCGACATGCAGATACGAGTGCAGCGCCGCCTCATACGACATCGGCTCACCTCCCGTGTTGGTAACGGTCAGCGTCATCGTCAGCGTATCGCTGGCACACACCTCGTATGCGGCATGGAAACGCACGTTGGGTTCATCCTCGATCCATGGCACTTCGCCAGTCGTCAGTCGTTCGGAATCCAGCACATACCGCACACGGGCACCGGTAAACGCCCCTTCGTCCAGCGCCCACTGGCGCAATCGTGCGAACCCATGAATCGGTCGCTTCGCAGTCTGCCCGCCATGCACAAACCCCGGCCCGAACCAGGGGAAGCACACCGGCACTCCCCCGCCAACCGGCTGACCAGCTTCGAAATGCCATGTGCGGGGCGTCCAGATTACATCCGGCTGCCCGCCGGGGCCCAGCGCAGCAGATGCGCCCCGTAATCGCTGATTACCGCGCTACCGCCGTCATTGGTGAGCGTGCGCAGATTGACGCCATTGCCCATAAGTGTTTCTTCTTCCGTTGCGTAAGCGATGTTCTTCACCACATAGACGATTTCCTTGGCACGGAGGAATCGCGAGCAGGGGTAAGAGAACCGATCAGGCGGGCTAAGCTGCCTTGATTCTCACAACTCCACGGTTTCTTTGCCAGGGTCATCTTTAATGTGCGCAAACTTGGCGGCCAAGGCCTCCTTGTTGCGCTTTTCGTCTTCTTCCTTGGCCTTCTTCTTGGCTTCGTCCGGGTTCCAGAGCACATCGTCGCGGTGCTTGGTCCATTCGGCACCGGCCAGCGGGGCAATGTATTCGGCGGTGGCGGTCAGGGTGTCACCGGCATTGGCACGCGTATCAATCAGATCAAGAATCTGCTGGTCGGTCAGGCAGATGCGCGGAATCGAGCACTGCTCACGTAATTCGTTGACGTACAGCAGAATCGGCAACGTTACGATGGCGGTGGCCCGGGCCTCGTCAGCAACATCAGCGGCATCAGCAACAGCCGGACCAACCAAGCCAACCGTCTCGGCATGCCCGCTCACCACGTTCAGCAGCGCATCGCATACGGCGAGCGCGGTGGCGAAACGGACGGCCACATCAGCCGGCTCGCCCGGAAG
>ENA-OQCO01000912-OQCO01000912.1-human-gut-metagenome-genome-assembly--contig:-NODE-912-length-13587-cov-2.319316_pt1 | contig 13587 bp, 13 predicted proteins | sample MGYA00242500_ERZ504582 | MGnify/ENA primary metagenome ERZ504582 (study PRJEB26092, sample SAMD00036346) | human gut metagenome | host: Homo sapiens | study: EMG produced TPA metagenomics assembly of...
TCTTACCACACGGAGGATATTATCGATAAGTGGAGCGTGCTTTCTGCTCTGCTGCAAGGTCTTCAAACACGAATCCGTGATCGGATCACCCTTGCTCTGGAATTCACAGGCATTAAACGGCACTCCTCCTGCCGCCTGTGGCCATACTCCCACTGTATGGTCAATATAATACGGTCCAAGTCCGCTGTTCTCGATCTCTTCCATGGAAAGATTCCTGGTCAGCTGATGGACAATGGTGGATACCATTTCCAGATGTGCCAGTTCTTCTGTCGCAACATCATTGAGAACTGCCGCAGTCATCCTGTTCGGAGCAGTAAAACGCTGGGAAAGATAACGCATGGAAGCTCCTATTTCGCCATCCGGCCCGCCGTATTGGCTCATGATAAACTGGGCCAGCTTTGCGTTCGGAGTTTTAATGTTTACAGGATACTGAAGTCTTTTTTCATAATTCCACATAACTTATCTGCATCCTCCTTCCTGTTCCCATGGAAACGGCTGTTCCATCCACTGCCAGGATCTGAGGCAGCTGTCGTTTGCTGTATCAACAGTCAGCGGCCCGTGGAGTTCTGCGTATTTTTTCAGAAGCTCATTTCTTCTGGCACTAAGTTCACTGAAATATTCCAGCGCCCGTTTTTCATGCGGATGAGTATCCAGGAAAAGAAGAAGGTCATTAATAGCAAAGCTTACCTGATTGATGGACTGCAAAAGTTCTTTTTTCGAAGCACAATTCTCATTTCCAGTCATTATCTGCGTCCTCCTCTCCTGCCACAAAATGGCTTGCAAAGTTCCGGAAAGATCGTTCCGACCTGAAGAGCCTTTTGAAGTTCAAAAGTAGGTGCAAACTCCTGGCATGGTACATAAGCCATGGCCGGAACCAGATGCTTCAGATGAGAATACATTTCCTGAGACGGCTTGATTCCCGGCATTTTGCAGCTGCAGCCTTCTTTCTGATCTTTCTGATTATTCATGCAGCTGCTGTTCTGTCTGCTGCAGTTTTGCATATCTGAAGATGAACGATCATTGCGGGGAAAAGACGTATTATTCATTCCACATGTATAATTATACGGTCTGCACCCCGAACGATTCATCTGAAATCGATCCATAAGCGAATTCCTTTCATTCATGATCACGGTATATTTTATGATATTTTTTCCAATATGTGAAAATCCCCTTCCTCTTCTTTTTCAAAAAACATTCTTTCCTTCATAAATCTCTATGTTTCTATCATTTTTTTCAATAAATAGAAGAAAATATTACTGTTTAAAAATCCTGGTTACAGTGCTATAATATCCTTGCCTATTTTTACACTGATAGGCATTTTTACTTATGATTGTAGCCCTAGCCGGCTATTGAAGGAGGAAATTATGCAGGTAATTATTGTAGGCTGCGGCAAAGTTGGCAGAAACCTTGCAGAGCAGCTTCAGGCAGAGGATATTGATATTACTCTGGTCGACATTGTCGCCGATAAGATCAATGATCTCTGTGAAAATATCGACGCTATGGGAATCGTCGGTAATGGTGCCAGCATCAATACTTTAATGGAGGCAGGCGTTGACACTGCGGATATCCTGATCGCAGTAACTGCATCTGACGAACTGAACCTTCTCTGCTGCCTGATCGCACAGAAGGCCAACCACTGTCAGACTATCGCCCGTGTCCGAAACCCAATTTATGGAAAAGAAATCGGCTTCATCAAAGAACGTCTTGGTGTTACCATGATCATTAACCCGGAGCTTGCCGCTGCACAGGAAATCTCACGACTTCTCCGTTTTCCATCAGCAATCAAGATCGACACCTTTGCACGTGGCCGTGTAGAGCTTCTTAAATTCAAGGTTCTTCCGGAATTTAAGCTTGACGGAATGAGTGTATCTCAGGTTTCCGACACTTTCCGCAGCGATATCCTTGTCTGCGCTATCGAGAGTCCTGACAATGTATCCATTCCCGGCGGTGATCACATCATCCACAACGGTGATATGGTTTCCATCCTGGCTTCCCCGCTGAATGCAGCAAGCTTTTTCCGCAAGATCGGCCTCAAGACCAATCAGGTCAAGAACTGCATCATCGTAGGTGGTGGAACCATTTCCTATTATCTTACCCTTGCACTTCTTGATATGAAAATCGATGTCAAGATCATCGAGCAGAACAAAGAACGCTGTGAGCATTTAAGCGAGCTGCTTCCTGAAGCAACCATTATCAACGGTGATGGAACAAACCGTTCTCTCCTTCTTGAAGAAGGACTTACAGAATCCGAATCCTTTGTCACCCTTACCAATCTGGATGAGGAGAATGTTTTCCTTGCCCTTTTTGCCAAAAGTATCTCCGATGCCAAGCTGATTGCCAAGGTCAACCGTCTGGAATTCGATGATGTCATTGATACGCTTGATATCGGAAGCATTATTTATCCCAAGAACATCACTGCTGATTATATCCTGCAGTATGTTCGTGCCACACAAAATAGTATCGGAAGCAATGTGGAAACTCTTTATCATATACTGGACGGCAACGCAGAAGCCCTGGAATTCGCCATTCGTGAAGAATCCCAGGTGACAGATATTCCTCTTGCAGACCTGAATCTCCGCAAAAATCTTCTGGTCGGCTGTCTTAACCGTAACGGTCGTATCCGCATCCCCCGTGGTCAGGATACCATTCAGGTCGGTGACACTGTTATCATTGTTACTACACACAAAGGCCTCCGTGACATCACAGATATTCTTGCGTAGAAAAGGTACCGAAAAATGAATTATTCGATTATTGTTTATATACTGGGATGGATCATGAACGTAGAAGCTGTATGTATGCTGGTTCCCGGAATCACAGCTCTGATCTACCGCGAAAAAGCCGGCATCGCTTTTCTGATCACAATACTGGCATGCCTGGCTGTCGGCGTTCCGCTGGTCAGCCGCAAACCCACAAAAAAGCTTTTATGCACGTGAGGGTCTTGTGACAACAGCACTCAGCTGGATCGTCCTCAGTATTGTAGGTGCTGTGCCCTTTGTGCTCAGCAAAGCTATACCCAACCCTATTGATGCTTTTTTTGAGATTGTTTCCGGATTTACCACGACCGGTTCCAGTATTCTCTCCGATCCTTCACAGATGCCTTACTGTATTAATATCTGGAGGTGTTTTTCCCACTGGATCGGTGGTATGGGAGTTCTTGTATTTATCCTGACACTGCTGCCGCTGGCAGGCGGTTATCACATGAACCTTATGAAAGCAGAGAGCCCTGGTCCTTCTGTAGGCAAATTGCTGCCGAAAGTTCAGGCAACTGCAAAAATTCTCTATAAGATTTACATTGCCCTGACTGTTGTTCTGATCATACTTCTGCTTCTTGGTGGCATGCCTCTTTATGACAGTCTCTGTGCAGCCTTTGGTACTGCCGGAACCGGCGGCTTTGGCATCAAGGCAGACAGTATGGGAAGCTACAGCTTATATATACAGATTGTGATCACAGTATTTATGATCCTGTTCGGTGTCAACTTCAATGTCTACTTTCTGCTCCTTACAAAAAAGTTTTCACAGGCACTGAAGTCCGAAGAGGTTCGCTGTTATTTTATTGTTATCATTGCTTCCGCACTGATGATCACCTTCAATGTGCGTCATCTGTTCAACAATGTATGGGAAGCACTTCAACAGAGCTTTTTCCAGGTGGGTTCCATTATCACAACTACCGGTTATGCTACCACGGATTATAACCAGTGGCCCGCGGTATCCAGGACGATTCTGGTGCTGCTCACATTCTGCGGAGCATGTGCAGGCAGTACAGGCGGAGGAATCAAAATCTCCCGTCTTCTGCTCCTTGCAAAATCTGTTCGTAAAGAACTGCATCTTTATCTGCACCCCAATGCAGTAAAGAAGATTAAAATGGATGGAAAAGCAGTATCCCATGAGGTCATGCGTGCCACAAACATCTATATGATCGTGTATCTGATGCTTATGGCTGCATCCATTTTTATCATCAGTTTCGATGAATTTGACCTTGTGACAAACTTTACAGCAGTTGCCACTACTTTAAATAATGTAGGTCCTGGTCTTTCTCTGATTGGTCCTACGGGAAATTTCGGAATCTTTTCTCCGTTATCCAAGCTTGTGCTTTCTTTTGATATGCTTGCAGGACGACTGGAGCTGTTCCCCATTTTAATCCTTTTCCTTCGGGAGACATGGAAGAAATTCTGATGTTGAAAGGCCATGTAAAGCAGTGTTTAAATTCTCTGTTTTACATGGCTTTTATCTTTTAGCGTCATATTCTGCTTATTTTGCGTCACAAATCACATTTTTTCACATTTTTTTCAAATGGTATTCACATTTTTTTCACATTTATCCTGTATATTATTATCCATAGAAAGCGATGAGCTTTCTATAAATATTTTTCTTTTTCATACGCGCCGGTACGAAAGTACCGGCCTCCTTCCATTTATGGGATATTTTTTTCTACTCCCTCGTAATCGAAATCAGGAATAAAGCTTTCTGAGGCTGTTTCCCCTTCCTGTATGAATCCGTTTTTTATTCCCATATCTACTGCAGCATCCAGAACTTTTTCGTATTCTCTTTTTGTTACTTTTCTGTTTAATTCCTTACAGGAATCGAATGTACGGACTGGTGTGTACTGGTTCATGATGCTGATATAAATATTGTCACCATAAGTTTCGTGAAGATATTTCAGTACTTTTACGGAATTTCTTGTATGTCCCGGCAGAATCAGATGGCGGACTATGGTTCCCTTTCGGATATAGCCATCCTCACCGAATTCACATTTACCAGTCTGACGCACCATTTCTCCAATAGCTGCTTTCGCTGTTTCCGGGTAATCGGCCGCATGGGAGAACTTTTGTGCAAGCTCTGATTCCATATATTTCATGTCCGGAAGATATACATCCACATACCCTTCCAGAAATTTTAATGTCTCAAGCTTTTCATATCCGCTGGAATTATATACTACCGGCAGATCCATTCCTTTCTCTCCGGCCATGTCAAGAGCCTGCACGATCTGCGGTACGTAGTGGGCTCCTGTTACAAGATTGATATTGGCAGCACCTTTTTCCTGCAGCTCCAGAAATATCTCACTGAGGCGTTCCACTGTTATCGGAAGCCCTCTGCTTCCAATGGCAATATCATGATTCTGGCAGAAGCAGCACCGAAGCCCACATCCTGAGAAGAAAACCGCACCGGAACCTTTTTTTCCTGAAATGCAGGGTTCTTCCCACATATGAAGGGCTGCTCTTGCAAGATAGATTGTACTGTCCACACCACAGAAACCTGTTTTCCTGCTGTTTCTGTCTGCTTTACAGTTTCTTGGACAAAGGGTGCAGGAAGACAAGCTCGCTGCTGAAGTTTTTATGGACGTTGTTTTTATTTTATTTGTTAATTCTTTTGTTATTATTCTGTTATCCAAAGTCAATTTAATATCTCCTGTTTACTATATCAACACAATTTTTTTATAGTTTATCACACTGCTTCCGGTATTCTCAAGTGATCAAAATCCATTTCATTACTGTTCCCTACATGGCCAATAGCATACCTCACGATCATCTCCAAAATGCCCCGCAAAATATGGTCAGTGAACAGTATCCCCTTATTTACACTCCATCCCCATTATAGTACAATAACAGTATTCACGGAAATTATCGGAATTTCATGAAATCTTAAGATTTTTACCCCTTTCGTCTTAATTTGGCGCTGCTATTCTAACATCATCAGGGAGGTACAAAAAAGTGGCTAATATACTTGTTTGCGATGACGATAAAGCCATCGTGGAAGCAATCGAAATCTATCTCACACAGGAAGGCTATCATATTCTGAAAGCCTATGACGGGCAGGAAGCACTGGATATCCTGAATACCCAGGCCATTGATCTTCTTATTATCGACATCATGATGCCCCGGCTTGACGGCATCCGGGCAACTGTAAAAATCCGTGAGAGCAATCCGCTTCCGATCATCATCCTGTCTGCCAAATCCGAAGATACCGACAAAATCCTCGGACTAAACATCGGTGCAGACGACTATATCACAAAACCATTCAATCCTCTGGAGCTCATCGCCAGAGTGAAATCCCAGCTGCGGCGCTACACACAGCTTGGTGCTGCAGCACCGACTCCATCGGAGCACATCTACACAACAGGAGTCTCACAGTAAACGACGACAAAAAAGAGATCCTGGTAGACGGCGAACCGGTACGCCTGACACCTATTGAATACAACATTCTCCTTCTCCTCATGAAAAACCAGGGACGCGTTTTTTCCACCACTCAGATCTATGAGAGCATCTGGAATGAAGACGCCCTGGCTGCAGACAACACCGTTGCCGTCCATGTCCGACACATTCGTGAAAAGATTGAGATCAATCCCAGGGAACCACGTTATCTGAAAGTTGTCTGGGGCTTAGGCTACAAAATTGAAAAACTTAGCCGGTAGGTTCACCGGCACATGAAGTCCTCATACTTCAGAAAGGGGTATTATGAACACACCTGAACATACAAAACGCAGCAGCTCTTTTTCGCGCGTTCTCGCTCTTATTCTTGGACTTTTCCTACCACTGGTCATAGTCTTTTCAGGTATACTGGCGATTCAGGCAGGAATCCACATGGGCTCCCTCAATGATCTGAAAACAAAGGATTATTTCCAGTCTTCAACGTTTTATGATGATTTTTATTCAAAAGCTTCTGATATTTTGTGTGGTATCTCTGCACAGGAAATTCTGAATGCAACAAACGAAAACACCTGTATCGACCTTGGCGAACTTTATAACGGGGATACGCTCACCTTTAAAAACACCTCCGGTCTTGCCTATTCTTTCAAAGAGCTCAGGGAATGGAGCTTACAGGATATTCATTACAGTGATGACTGGATCGTTCTGAGTCTTACCACACCGGAAAAAGAGACCAAATATATGTACTACTCAGATTTTGTAAAAGCCCTGAATACCGGCTCTCTGCAATTAAATGCCGCTTCCGGGGCTCTGAAAGCTGAGGAAATCTCCCAGGGCGAGTGGACAGACCGAATTCTTTCCTCCCTGAAATCAGAATACGCTGATTACGGCATTGCATCACAGGAGCCTCTGAAAAATATCACAGATAAAAACAGAAATATAGTCTACACAGATGTTGCAAATGCACTTACTCCGGTTTTTGAGATTCACTGTGCCCCTGAAGGCTATGACAGCCTCCTTGACTATATGAATTCAACCTCAGCAAAAACCCGGAATTTTAAAGGTACTCTCACAGATGCTTTGGAACAGCTGGATAATGTGCGGGAGCTTTTTTCCGACTGGACATCATCTTCCCAGACATTAGATTCGTACAGCAGCAATAAATCCAACATTCGTTATGCCTATACCAATAACACCACCAAAGAAATTTATACAAATACAGATGCAGCATATTCGTCCGACCTGACCGGAATTTCCGGTTTTTCCAACAAGAAACCATATGTTCAGCTCAATGTCAATGACACTGCTGCAAACGAAAAAGATGCACAGAACGGTCTTACAAATCTGAATATTTCCGATAATGCAAGTCATTCTGTTGCCGAATGGATAAGCCTTCTCAGAACCTCCACATATGATGATAATTGCAGTTTCCTGGCCTGGATCGACGATACCAGCCTTCCTGTAGATGATTCCATCCGGACTGCACAGCAAAATTTCCGGTATTGCCGGACAGCTTTTATCCCGGCAGCTGTAGTTTGTATATTTAGTGTCCTGCTCTTTCTCATAGATTTCATCTGGCTTACTGTCCATACCGGCAGAAAAGGTTCTGCTGACGGCAGTTCAGAAACACACCTGAACGCTTTTGACAAAATCTATACGGAAATAGCAGCAGGACTTGTATGTATTCCGGCTCTTGGTGTATTCATCACAGGAATGAATCTCCTGTACAGCACATATAACGAAATTGTCTCCGCCATCATTGCAGGCCTGATTGTTTTCCTGATCTCCTGCCTGTTCTGGATCGGTTACTTAAGTCTGGTACGGCGTATCAAGGCCCGCACTCTCTGGAAAAACAGTCTCTTACGAAAATGCCTGCATTTTCTTGGACTGGGCTTTCATAAAACCGGTGATCTGATCCTGTTTTTTCCAGAAATACGATCAGCAGGATCCGCATGGTACTGGGGCTTGGAGTATTTCTTTTTCTTGAATTTTTCCTCAGTGTCATGATTCCTGCATCTGATGGATGGTTTCTGATATTTTTTCTGCTTTTCGCACTGGATCTGGGAGCTTTCTTCTGGATGTACAAAGTTGCACTTGGACGGGAACTTCTCCTTGACGGACTGAAACGGATCACGGGCGGCGAACTTTCCTACAAGATTCCGGAAGAAAATCTTCGCGGTGATCAGAAAGAAATGGCCCGATATATCAATCGTATCGGCAAAGGTCTCGATGCAGCCGTGGAAAAAAGCCTCAAAGATGAGCGTATGAAAACAGAGCTGATCACCAATGTTTCCCACGACCTGAAAACACCGCTGACTTCCATCATCAATTATGTGGATCTTCTGAAAAGAAAAAATTTCACTGATCCGGAAGTTCTCAATTATCTTGAAATTCTGGATTCCAAGGCACATCGCCTGAAAAGTCTGACTGAGGATGTTGTAGAAGCTTCCAAAGCAAGCACCGGCAACCTTTCCCTGGAAATGGCTGATCTGGATTTTATAGAAATGCTTTATCAGGTAATGGGCGAATTCGAAGAACGTTTTTCAGAACATCATCTGATGCTGATGACCCATTTCCCGGACTCTCCTGCCATAATTTATGCAGACGGACGGAGAATGTGGCGCATCCTTGAAAATCTTTTTGGTAATATTCTGAAATATGCCATGGAAAACACCCGTGTCTATGCGGAGGTACTTCTTCAAAACAATATGGTTATCTTCACGCTGAAAAATATTTCTGCACAGCCATTAAACATTCCTGCTGAAGAACTGACCGAACGTTTCATCCGCGGCGATGTTGCCAGAAATACCGAAGGAAGCGGACTCGGCCTTTCCATTGCCCAGAGCCTTACTGAGCTTCAGGGAGGAAAATTTGAGCTTTATCTGGACGGAGACCTTTTTAAAGTATGCCTGAAATTCCCCATGAAAAAGAAATCAGAGCCAACATCATCTGATATGCTTATCAAATCAGAACAGCCTGAAAAACAGGACCTGAACATGTGACGGAAATTCCTGTACAGCACTCTGCGAATCCAGATAAAAATAATCTGAACTCAAATATCTGAAAATTGCAAAACAGCAGCTGGGGATCATATCCCAGCTGCTATCTTTATACTTCGCTGCTGATCCCTCGGGTCAGCAACCATGTCTCCTGCTTATATTCTTATCTCATGATGTTTTCAAACCTTGATCATGATCTCTCTGTCTGTACGGTTATACTTATAATATCGCACTCCTGCTGCATCCAACATCTTCTTGGAGGCGATCACAGACGGAGTATCTGCATATTTATCACAGTCATACACGATTGTCTTGATCCCTGCCTGAATAATCGCCTTGGCACATTCATTGCAGGGGAACAATGATACATAAAGCTTGGCACCTTCCAGCTTCCGCCTCTGTAATTCAGGATAGCATTCAGCTCACTATGTGTCACATAGAGATATTTGGTATCCAACGGATCTCCCTCTCTTCCCCAGGGAAACTCATCATCTGAACATCCCTTGGGAAATCCATTGTACCCCATAGACAAAATTTTGTTATCCTCACTTACGATACAGGCACCAACCTGCGAATGCGGATCCTTGGAACGCATACCGGAAAGCATGGCAACTCCCATAAAATACTCATCCCAGGAAAGATACCCCTGCCGTTTCTGTCCCTTTTTCTCCATACGGCAATCCTCTTTTCTTTAATCCTCGATCATATTAATTCTTCTGATATGACGCTCATCATTGGAAAATGGCGTATCCAGGAAAGTATCTACAATCTTCAGTGCAAGTCCAGGACCTACCACGCGTCCCCCCATAGCCAGAATATTGGCATTATTATGAAGTCTTGTAGCCTCTGCTGTAAAGCAGTCTGTGCAAAGTGCTGCGCGGATTCCTTTGAATTTATTGGCTGTGATGGAAATTCCGATTCCTGTTCCACAGATCAGGATTCCATTCTCGCATTCTCCGCTCTGAACAGCCTGTGCAACTTTTTTTCCGTATACCGGATAATCTACGGATTCCGGTCCGTTGCATCCGAAATCCCTGTACTCAAGGCCTCTCTCTTCCAGATGTTTCTTAACCTCCTGCATCAGCTCATATCCGCCGTGATCACATCCCAGTGCTATCATTCTCTTTTTCCTCCTGTACATTAATAATTTTATGACCAGCCGCTTTCAGTAAGCGGTTCATGATCGCCTGTCCCATTCTTGGTGTAAAAAATGCCTCTGAGTAAATGGCACTTACATTACAGCTGTCAAAATCACGCAGTACCTCATAGAGATGGTGCGCAATGGTTTCCTCCTGTTCGCGGCTTCCGATGCTCTTGATAATACCGTGGGAATATCTGCCTTTCGTCTCATCCGTTGCAATGATCCCCACTTTCTGTCCCTTCTCCTCCGCTTCTTTCGCCCTCTTTTCTATCTCAGAGATTACCTGCTCTGTCGGACCTTCTACAATGGCAAGGTCTGCTTTTGGAGCATAATGACGGTACTTCATTCCCGGTGCCTTGGGATGAACCTTGCTGTCCGGCTTGATCAGCCCCTTATCCATCCGTACATCACCCAGTGTTTCCTGCAGCATTTCCAGGGAAATATAACCAGGTCTCAGAACAACCGGAATATCCTCTGTGAAATCCACGATCGTAGATTCCAGTCCGATATTTACCTGTCCGCCGTCAATGATCATATCAATGGCCTCTCCCAGATCTTCTGCAACATGCTGTGCAGTGGTAGGACTTGGTCTACCGGACGTATTGGCACTTGGTGCTGCCACATAGCCCCCTGCCGATCGGATCAGCTCCTGGGCGATCCGGTCGCTTGGGAAGCGTACAGCAACGCTGTCAAGCCCGCCTGTTGTCTCCTTCGGCACAATATCTGCCTTCGGAAGAATCATAGTCAGCGGACCCGGCCAGTATTTATCAGCCAATATCCTTGCCTTCTCAGGAACTTCCGTAACGATCCTGTCAAGATCACGGATATCTGCAATATGTACGATCAACGGATTATCAGAAGGTCTTCCCTTAGCTGCATAGATCTTCATAGAAGCCTTCGGATCAAGTGCATTGCCGCCAAGACCATATACCGTCTCTGTGGGAAATGCTACCAGGCCGCCATTTTTCAGGATTTCACCGCCTCTTCTGATCGCATCTTCATCTATATTTTCCGCTGTCATTACTGCTATTTCTGCTTTCATCTTACGCTCCATTACTGTCTGATGTAAATACCCTGCTCTTCAATAAAATCCTCCAGATCCTGCAGCGCATCCTGCGCCCATGTCTCCGACTTCTGAAAAGTCTCCGGGAAAAACATCTCTTTTACAATCTTTTTACCTGTTTCTGTCTTAAAAATCTTTTCTGCACTTTTCCTGATATGTTCCTTATCAAGATCATCCTCAAAATAATTTACAAGAAAATCAGCCTCAACCAGGACCTGATAGTCCAGACCGTCAATATCCTTGTATGTATGATGATGTCCAACAAGATACTCCACTCTGCTTATCACATTCTCACGGAAACCAAGTCTGGTCATCATCTCACGCGCAGCTGCCGGTCCTTCCAGTTCCTGAACCTTACCATCAGACCGGCCGTATTTCTCCATTCCGATCTTGATTCCAATATCATGGACAAGAGCTGCCGCCTCGAGTATATACATCTGTTCTTCATCCAGTCCCTCCGCCTGACCTATCAGTCTGGAAAAACTGTGCACTTTCACAAAATGCTGAATATGCCTGGGATCCCCCTGATAAAACCGGATCATTTCCATGTAGAGTCTGTCAATTCTGTTCATAATATATTCCTCCTCTCAGCAGCCATGTCGTAGCCTTTACTGTACAGCACATGCTGTATTTCTGTAATAGCTCTATTATAGCGTTGTTACGGAAAAATTGTCAATCCTGCTCCACTTTGTATAATTCATATAATATTGCCAGCACTCACAATACCTCAGTTTACTTTTACAATATAAGTTCCTGTCATATCATCTGCGTAAACAATGCTTCCAAGACTCTGAAGCAAACTGTCATTAAGTGCTGTACCGTATTTCTCCTGTTCCTGTCCGCCTACAAATATATAGGAAATGTCATATCTCCTGATCAGTTCTTTCACTGTTTTTTCATCTGCGGAAGTGTAAATCGTCTCTATATCCGCGCTCTTCTCATTCAGATCCGGCACATCATTTCTCCACAGCCACTCATGCACATACCAGCCCAGAACAGTCGGAAGTCCTGTTGATGCGGAAACTCTCTCATAACCAGTGTAACTGTCCCCATTAGCCTCCAGAACAACCGGGGCTCCTTCAATATTTTCTTTCAGCCAGCGGATAGCTGCTGCATCCTGCGGAAAATCACTCTCAAGGAAAGTCGTTGCATCCAGACCCTGGTACTGAGACGGATTCCACACTTCTCCGAACCAGGAATGAACTGCATTTCCGAAATATCCCACTGTCCAGATCAGTACCACAAGGCCTGCTCCTGAAAGGATCCTGAAGATTTTCTGCTTTGATACTGCTATCAGTCTGTAGATTCCATATCCCATTGTCATTCCAAATAGAATATACGCCTGATATGTAAGTTTGAACATGGTGTTTGCCCTGGCATTTCCATTTTCATAAATATCTCTTACATACACAAGCTCCGGAATCACGATCAATCCAATTGCACACAGCCCCATGATAATCGCAAACAGATCAGGAATGGAAACAGCCTCCATCAATCTGTACAGGCTCTTTTTCTTCATTCCTTTCAGCTTCTCCATAAGAATGGATATGATCAGCAGCACAGTAAGGATCACCGGAAGTCCCCAGAGGATCACAAGCTGATACCACAGAGAATGGTGCTGTGCAAGTGCCACACCCTGTACCATAGTGTCAAATTTCAGAGTAAACGGCAGTATCACAAGATAAGAAACTGCAATGATCTCCACTGCCTGCACAGCTGTCACTGCCAGGATGCGGACCGTTTTCCTTCAAAACGGATGATATTTACAAACAACAACACACCGCCTGTCACCACAAAATAGATCACAAAATCCCAGTAGTTAGTCCACTGGAACATTCCCAGAAGTACAGCGGCCAGAATAATATGGGGCATCAGAAGCTGTCTGAGCCAGAAATCTCTCGGATCCTGTTTTTCCGGCTCCGGCCCTCTCTTTCGGATCATCTTCATCCAGGCGTAGAGAAGTCCCACCAGAAAGGTCACAAACATCACATTAACCACATGTGCATGAAGATCTCCAAGTACAAAGGAATAACACGGAAATTCATGGATTGTCTTATCACTGTCATTTACCGGGTTGTATCCAATATAACGGGTAGCATCCGGGAACCAGTAACTTTCTGTCTCTTCTGCTCCTTTCAGTTTCTGAATCAGAGGAATCACGCAACGATATACGATATAATGCACATTTCCTGCAATAGAAACCGCAGCACCTGCTGTTACACCTGCCACAGACGGAAGACT
>ENA-OQCO01000913-OQCO01000913.1-human-gut-metagenome-genome-assembly--contig:-NODE-913-length-13572-cov-1.603124_pt1 | contig 13572 bp, 8 predicted proteins | sample MGYA00242500_ERZ504582 | MGnify/ENA primary metagenome ERZ504582 (study PRJEB26092, sample SAMD00036346) | human gut metagenome | host: Homo sapiens | study: EMG produced TPA metagenomics assembly of...
GCGACGCAGTCAAGCAGGCCAACACCCCGACGCTCGACAACCTGATGGCGACCTGCCCCATGACGTGGCTCAAGGCCCACGGTACCGCCGTCGGCCTGCCCACGGACGACGATATGGCAACTCCGAGGTCGGCCACAACGCCCTCGGCTGCGGCCAGATCTATTCGCAGGGCGCAAAGCTCGTGCAGGAATCCATTGAGACCGGCTCCCTGTACCAGTCCAAAACGTGGGTCGACCTGACGGACAACTGCCTGCAAAACGACAAGGCGCTGCACTTCATCGGCCTGCTGTCCGACGGCAACGTCCATTCCAATATCTCGCACCTGATCGCGATGCTGAAAAAGGCGCGTGAGATGGGACTCAAAAAGGTCTACTGCCACATCCTGCTCGACGGCCGCGACGTCCCCGCGACGAGCGCGCTGGACTATGTCGACCAGCTGGAGACCGTTCTGGCGGAGCTGAACGACGCGGAGCATGAATACAAGATCGCCTCCGGCGGCGGCCGCATGGTCATTACCATGGACCGCTACGAGGCCAACTGGCCGATGGTCGAAAAGGGCTGGCGCACGCACGTGCAGGCTGAGGGCCGTCAGTTCGCCTCCGCGCGGGAAGCCATTGAGACGTACCGCGCCGAAAATCCCGGCATGATCGATCAGGATCTGCTGCCGTTCGTCGTTGCGCATGACGGCAAGCCCGTTGCAAAGATTGAAAACGGCGACAGCGTCATCCTCTTCAACTTCCGCGGCGACCGTGCGCAGGAAATTTCCCTCGCCTTTGACCGCAAGGACTTTGACAAGTTTGACCGCGGCGATTATACCGGCGTGAAGTTCGCGGGTATGCTGGAGTACGACGGCGATCTCAAGATCCCGATGCACTATCTGGTCGAGCCGCCCGTCATCCGCAACACGCTGACCGAGGTTCTGTGCAAGGCGGGCGTGCACGAGTACGCCGTGTCCGAGACGCAGAAATACGGCCACGTCACCTACTTCTGGAACGGCAACCGCTCCGGCAAGGTCGACGAGAGCCTTGAGGACTATGCCGAGGTTCCGTCCGATGTCATCCCGTTTGAGCAGGCGCCCGCGATGAAGTCCGTGGAGATCACCGATCTTCTGGTCGAGGCCATGGCCTCCGGCAAGTACCAGTTCCTGCGCTGCAACTACCCGAACGGCGACATGGTCGGCCACACCGGCGTTCTGAGCGCCGTCATCACCGCCATGGAGGCCGTCGACGCAGGTCTGGCCCGCGTGAAGGAAGCTGCCGACAAGTATGGCTATACGCTGCTTGTCACCGCTGACCACGGCAACGCCGATCAGATGCTCGAAACGAAGAAGGGCAAGACCAGCGTGCGCACCGCGCACTCCCTGAACCCGGTTCCCTTCATCATCTACGATCCCGACAACAAGTATGAGATCAAGGACGGCCATTACGGCCTTGCCAACGTCGCGCCGACCATCGTGACCATGATGGGCCTCGAGACCCCCGACTGCTGGCAGCCGAGCATGATCTGATTTTCGCACTGGCGCGGGAGCCCCGGGCGCTCCCGCGCCAGCTGTAGGGGCCGATGCCGGTCACAGCCGTTCGCGACGAAGGAGCGTTACGGATGTGGGTCTGCCGCTTGCCGGTACACATCGGCCCAGCAGGTCGCACCGTTTTTTATGAAAAACTCCGGCAAATCCGCGACTTCCCAATGGGCCGACAGAGTCGTCGGCCCCTACAACGACCCTCGCTCTCCCCCTGTAGGGGCGGACGCCTCTTGTCCACCCGCAGGATGTACCGATTTACGGGAATCTTCGGCGAATTCGTAACTTCCCAGCGGGCCGATGTGGGCATCGGCCCCTACAGAGACTGCGCGTATCCCGGACTGCTTTGTAAAAATGGCTGCCATTGTTCTGCCCAAACCCTTCCTCGGAGGTATCCATGCAAAAGAAACTCACGCTGATCCTGATTTTGATTCTGGTGCTGGCGCAGCTGTGCGCCTGCGGCAAGCCGCAGGCAGAACCCTCGCCGGCAGCAGAATCCGAAGCAGCAGCTCCGGCAGAGCTTCCGGAGGAAGAGGCTCCGGACGAACCGGACGAGCCAGCGGGCCGCACGCCGGATCGGGTGCTGACCTCCACAAAGTATACCGCCGAGGTCTATATTGAAACCACCCAGTACGGGCAGTATCAGATCGAGAGCCGGGAATACGCCGTCTCCGACGGCGTCAGCGCGGCCGGTCTTCGCGCCGCGGGCAGGGGCAGCTATATCCGCTTTTTCGACCAGACTGTCACGGAGGCAGGCACGGTCTGGTATTATGACAAGAGCGCCGGAGACTGGCGCTCGCAGGCGCTGGGGGACGGGCTGTATGCCTCGCCGGTCGTCGTCGTGGAGCTGGCCTCCGGACAGACGTATTTTCTTGCGCTGCCGCGCACGTTTGCCCTGCGCGAAAACGGCTCACGGGAGTATTTTCCGGAGCAGGACGGCATTCTGCGCACCACGAAGCTGCGTGACGGCGGCGTCCGCATCACGATGGACGGCTACGGCCTTGCGCCCGACTGCGTAACGGACGCACTGATCCTGACCGCGCCGTCCGGGCTGGACTGGAGCGCGGACAACTGCGCAACAGCGTGGGTCAACTATGTGAAAAACGGCGATTCGCACTGGTGCTTCGACGGCTATTTCCGCAAATCGCCCTCCAATTATATCCCGTCCGGTGAGAATTATTATTACTGCTGCGCCGCGTCCTACTGCATCCGCGGCTATCTTGGCCTGATGCCGCGCTGCAAGGCAGCGCCCGCGCTCGTCATCCTCTCGCTCGATACCATGTCGCAGCGGCAGAACCAGTACGGCTATGTGCCCACCACGCCCGGCAGCGAATGGCTCCAGGGCGATTACGGCATCGGGCCGGGCTTTTATGACACCCGGTTCAATACCGACCTGCTTGAGCTTTACATCTCGGCCACCCGCAGGCTCGGCAAGGGGATGTTCGAGGAGACGATGAACCGCTATCTTGCCTTCTTCGCTCAGGTTGCCGACACGAGCCACATCCCCACGGAAACCGGCGGCTGGCTGATCCCCGACTACTGGCACCCGGACGAAATTACCGCCCCGCATACCTCGCTCAACCATCAGGCATCGGAGTGTCTGGCGCTGTACCACGCGGCAGATCTGCTGAACCGGAAGGATCTGCGCACGCTGGCCGACCGGATGCTGCTGGCCATTGTGGACACCGGCTCCGGCTGGGTCATGCCGAACCACAATCTCTATTACAGCATCAAGCCCGACGGCACGTATGTCGAGGGCGATTATCCGTACCTGACGTACAACGATCTGTATGACCTGCGCAAGTATCTGAGCAGCTCAGAGCGGCCGGAGCTTGAGACGCTGACGTATCTGATGGGTGAAAAGCTCCAATGGATGCAGAATACCGGCGTGACCGGTTATGAAAAAGGCTGAAACCCGTTTTTTTACTTGTACTTTCCCGGCAAATCGGTTAGAATGAATTGAATATCCCAGAAGGAGGAATCTTGATGATCCGTATGAATACAGACGCCGGCCAGATCACGGTCGACAGCGCTGTCTATACCAACATCGCGGGCTTTGCGGCGACCAACTGCTTTGGCGTCAAGGGCATGGCCGTGCGATCCATGACGGACGGGCTGGTCCATCTGCTGCGCAAGGAGGCAATGGGCAAGGGTGTCAAGGTCACGTTCAGCCCCGATAATTCCATATCCATCGACCTGCACATCATGGTCGACAAAAGCGTCAATCTCAGCGCAATCGCGTCCTCCATCATCAGCGAGGTCCGCTATTTCGTCACCAAGTCCACGGGCACCGAGGTGCGTGCCGTGAACGTATTCGTCGACTCCATTTCCGTCGACTGATATCGATTTCAATTCACGCGCGCATACAAGGGCGCTCACGGAGGTAAACCATGATCAAAACCATTGACGGCGCGGCGTTCAGCCGGATGATGCTCTCCGCCGCTGCCGAGATCGACCTGAACAAGCAGAAGGTCAACGAGCTGAACGTCTTCCCCGTCCCGGACGGAGACACCGGCACGAATATGAGCATGACGCTCTCTGCCGCCAGCACAGAGCTGCGCAAGGCGGACGGCATTACACTCACCAAGGCCGCCGACAAGACGGCCTCCGCGCTCCTGCGCGGCGCAAGAGGCAACTCGGGCGTGATCCTGTCCCTGCTGTTCCGCGGCTTTTCCAAGTCTCTCAAGGGCAAGCTCGAGGCCGACGGCAAGGATTTTGCCGCCGCACTCACTGCGGGCGTGGAGGCCGCGTATAAGGCGGTCATGAAGCCCGCCGAGGGCACGATCCTGACCGTCTCCCGCCTCACGGCAGACGCCGCGCGCGATCTGGCCGTGGAAAACAACGAGATCGAGTATGTGCTGCAGCACTGCCTCGACACGGCGCACGCCGCGCTGGACAACACCGTCAACCAGAATCCGGTTCTCAAAAAGGCCGGCGTCGTCGACGCGGGCGGCATGGGCTTCTGCCTCATTCTGCGCGGGATGCTCGAAAGCCTGCGCGGCAACGACATCGTCTGCGAGGATGCCGGCGCGGTAAACGAAGAGGCCGATTTCGGCATTTTCGACTCCGAGGATATCTCCTTCGCCTTCGACACGGTCTTCATCGTGCGCAAGCGCGAGGATATCACCTCGCTCGACCCGCTGCGCGAATATCTCGGCAGCATCGGCGACAGTCTCGTCATCGGCGAGGACGACGAGGCGTTCAAGGTCCACGTACATACGAACATTCCGGGCGACGCGCTGAGCGAGGCCCAGAAGTATGGTACGCTGGAACTTGCGAAGATCGAGAATATGCGACTGCAGCACGACGATCTGACGGCAGGCCGCAAGGCCCGGTCGACCGACGATCTGGAGGCCGTGGAAAAGGAGCTGGAAAACCAGCCCGCGAAGCAGGAAGCTCCGGCGGAGCCTGAAAAGCGCTACGGCAGCGTCGCCGTGTGCGCGGGTGCGGGTCTGGCAGGCGTGTTCCGCGATCTCGGCGTTGACGAGATCATTGAGGGCGGCCAGACGATGAACCCCTCGACGGAGGATATTCTGCACGCGATCGAAAAGACGCCTGCGGAGATCGTCTTCGTCCTGCCCAACAACAAGAACATCATCATGGCTGCGCAGGCGGCGGCGGAACTGGCTTCGCGCGAAGTCGTGGTTATCCCGACCAAGACTGTCCCGCAGGGCATCAGCGCTATGCTCGCGTTCGACGCGTCGATGGAGCCGGAGGAAAACGAAGCGGCCATGACCGACTGCCTCTCCGGCGTTATGACCATGCAGATCACCTATGCCGCGCGCGATTCGGACTTTGACGGCTTCGATATCCACGCGGGCGACTATCTCGGATTGTGCGACGGCGCGCTGGCCGGTACGACGCGCGAGATCACCACGCTTCTCGCCTCTCTTGCGGACAAGGCTGCGGAGGCCGGCAAGGAATTCATCAACATCTTCTACGGCGCGGACATTCAGGAACCCGACGCGGAAGCGGCGCTGGAACTGTTTCGGCAGCACGCCCCCGACGCGGAGGTCAACCTCGTCTCCGGCGGCCAGCCGATCTATTATTACCTCATTTCCGCAGAATAACTTCCCCCACCCATATGTGCATGAACAGCCCCATTCGACCGGAATGGGGCTGTTTTGTCTGGAGGCAGCGTGGTGCAGATTTGCGGGCTGGTCATGTCTCCGACGGCCCCATTTTTTCCGCCTTGCCGGAAAAGATGGGGGAGAAAAGGGGCGCTAAGGTACGCGCCGCCTGTTACGATACACCAAATTTGATAGCAGTTGCCTTTGAATGATTGCGGTAAAAACGCCTTGCATTCGAAATTCGTGCTGCCCCGCAAAAAGTCACGGATCCAGCGAAAAATTTCTGCTTCTCGCCGCTATTGGACGCGGCTGTGTTAGCGGCTTCATCCATTCAGCGGAAAAATCATGTTTTTTCGTTTCTGCTTGCTTTTTCCGACGGAATCCGCTATGATGGGGAAACAGGAACTTCCTGAGACTGATTGTTTCCCGAAACCTGCATATGCTACACGCAGGGAGGATCGCGCTATGACGCTTTCGTCTGAACAATTTCACACACTTTACGATGGAGCAGCGCAGCCGGTCATCCTTGTGCGGGACGGCGCCGTCGCGGAGCTGAACTGCCACGCGCAGGAGCTTTTTGCCGTGGGAACGGCGCTCCGCGCCTATTTACCGCAGGACGCGGCACTGCCGGAAATGCTTTACGCACGCCCGGCCGTGCTGCCCGTGATGGCCGGCGGCGTCTGCGTCAGCGCCAATACGCAGCCGCTGGACGATGCGCTGCTGCTGTTCCTGCCGCCGCAGGATACGCGCGACGAACTTGCCGCGTTCTGCCGCGCCGCGCAGTCGATCTCTGCGCCGCTGACGACGCTGCTGTCCGTATCCGGAACACTTTTCCCGCTTCTTTCCGAAGCAGAGGATCCGGCTGTGCAGCAGAATCTGGCCGTGCTCAACCGCGCCTGCTATCAGCTGCTGCGGGCATCGGAGAATCTGACCGATCTGAGCTATGTGCAGCACGGGCGGCTGCCGCTGTCGCTGGAAAAGACCGACCTGACCGATTTTCTGGACGGTCTGGCCCAGCGCGCGGACGAGCTGTGCCGGCAAATGAGGCTGGCGTTGGAGGTTGATCTGCCGCAGGCTCCCATTTTCGTCTGGATCGACCGCCGACAGGTGCGCCGTGCGCTGCTGGCGCTGCTGTCCAACGCAGTCAAGTTCTCTGCGCCGGGAGGCACGCTGCATCTGACGCTCACGCGGCACGGCAGGCGCGCCGTGATCCGTCTGTCCGACAGCGGCGAGGGCATGGACGCGGAGATCCTATGCAGCGCGTTCCACCGCTACGCAAGGCCGGAGATACCGGAGGATTCGCGCTTCGGCGCGGGCTTCAGCCTGCCTGTCGTGCAGCAATCATGCAGGCGCACGGCGGCTCGATCCTGCTGCAGTCGCAGCGGGGCGGCGGCACGGACGCGCTGCTGACGCTGCCGGCCGGAGGGCCGACAGACCCGGACGCTGCTCAAATCGCCGCGTATCTCGTCGACCGCAGCGGCGGCTTTGTCCCGGAGCTTGTGGAGCTTTCCGACGTTCTCCCGCCGCAGGTATTTGATGTGCGGAACTTCCTGTAAGACAAAAGCGGAACAAACGCACGCAGTCCCTGCGGCACACCGCAAAATCGCCAGAGGGCGCTGACCGTTTACCGGCAGCGCCCTCCTGTTGTATAGAATGCCATGCTTTTCTTTTGCCAATGGCACAGCATACGCCATTGATTGACATTTTTCGACCGGTCTGGTAAAATAGTTATGGTTCTTTTTGAACCCCAAGGGCGCCAAAACAGCGACGGGCGGTTTTCCCCGGAATCCTCTGTAAAGGGGGTGTTCCGATGCCGATCACATTGACTTTCCATATCTTTGGATTGACTATTACGATCCGCATTAACGGGCGAAACCGCCACTCGGCAAAGTGACGGTTTCGAAGTTTTTCTTCGCATCTTAACTTAACCGGGGACAACCGCTTGTCGAGGCGTCCTTGGTTATTTTTATTATAGCAGGTTCTTGCGGTTTGTCAAGGGCGCGGAAACGGTCGCATGGATTGACATTTTTCGATTTGCCTGGTAAAATATATGCGGTTCTATTGAACCCCTGAGCTCCAACACAGCGATAGGCGGTTTTGTCTCACCTCGTAAAGGAGGTGATAAGATGCCGATTACGATCACATTCCATATCTTTGGATTCACGGTCACCATCCGCATCAAAGGCAGAAACCGCCACTCTGCACAGTGACGGTTTCTTGATCTTTTGATCTAGTTTCCTTCGCAACCCAGAGTCAAAACCGCTTGTCGCGGAGCCTTGGGTTATTTTTATTATAGCAGGTTCTTGCGGTTTGTCAAGTGTGCAGAAAAGGGGGCCCCTTGCGGGGCCCCTCTTTGCTTTGGGGTTTCAGAGAGGAAATCTCAAATTAGTACGGAATGGTCCTGTCGAGGACGTAGATCACCGCGTACGGAGCATTGCCCCTGCTGGAAACCTTGGAGTAGATGATGTAGTCGCCCGCGGCGATGCAGGAAGCGTCAGCCTTGACGACAGTGCCGTCAGCCAGAACGTTGTAGATCACAACGTCGGTCAGGCCGATGGTCTGCGTGTAGCCAGTAGCATCCTTGACCTTGATCGCGGTCGCATCGTTGCTGTAGGACTCAACAGCTTCGCCCATCCAGTTGCTTGCGTTCTGGTCGATCATGTAGACCTCAGAGTAGGTCACGCCATTGGCATCGACCTGCGTCTTGAAGGTGTACAGGCCCGGACGCAGCGCTACGCCGTTGGCATCAACGTCAGTCACGATGGTTTCGTGCTTGACATTGACCGTGACAGGCTCACCGTCGACGTAGACAGTGATGAGGTCATAGCCATTTGCCCAGTTGAACGGCGTCCACTTCAGGACCCAACCAGTGACATTGTCAGCCGCGAAGACTGCCTTGCCGATGTAGACGATGTCAGCGAAGCCGTCGCCGTCGTTATCGAGATAGTCAACGTAGGAGGCAGTCAGTGCGGGCAGAGCCGTGTAGCCGGTGTAGGACGTGACAGCGCCGCCAGCGCTCTTGACCACGAACTTGGTGGACTCGGACAGGGAGAGATCGTTGCCGCTGTATACCTTATCGTTGGTCTTCATCATGGCTACGCCATTCAGGGAAGAAACCTTGATGAATGCCAGCTTTGCAGTGTGGACGAAGGAGCCTTCCAGACGGCCGAATGCATGGCCGTAAGTGACGTTATTGGCAACATCAGCTGCGGTGTATGCAGCAGCTGTGGTAGCCGTAGTCGCATCACCGACCCAAGTCAGGGTGTAAACGTCCTTGTCGTTCTTGGTGTAGGAGTACAGCGCGTTGGTCAGCTTCGAATCGTTGTGCGAGGCAACCATGTAACGAAGTTGTCATACGGATAGCTGTCGTTGCTGTAATTACCAACATTGTCGTAGCCGTCCTTGGCAGAAGCGAAGGAGCCGGCGATCGCAACAGTCGCGCCCTCGATGGCCTTGCCGTCCAGATCGAACATGTCGGCCTTCAGCGCGAACTTGCCGTTCTCATGGACGCCGTAGATACGGTCGAGAACCACATAGCTCTTGGCATCGGTGTTCGCAACACGGCCGATGACGTTGCCGTAGGTGTCGAGGTAGAACGTGAAGACCTTGCCATTGTTCGCAATGTTCATGGCTTTATCCTTGCCAAGAACGAAGCGGCAGTTGGTGGGATACTTGGTGCCGTCGATGGAAACAGTTTCCGGATAGTTTGCATCGGAAGCACCGGTCAGAGCGCCGGTCTTGGCCTCAGCAACAGCGACAATACCAACATTGCCGTTGACATAGTCAGAGTTGTCAAGGTTGACAGTCTCGCTCTTCTTCAGGGAGACCTGAACCAGAACCTTGGTGCCGACAGTGTAGTTCATGTCGGTGGTGGTCATAGCCGTGGTGGTTCTCTCAACGTACTGCGGCTCATCATTCACCATTTCCTGCCAGAACTTGAGTTCCGCAGTCTCGCCGGTGGCGTGGCTGTACTTGTTGTTCTTGTTGAGCTTGGTGATCTCGCCGAGGAAGGTGTGGATGGTGGTGATGACCCAGCCGTCTTCGGTCTTGAAGACCTGCGTCAGATCGCCCTGGCCGCCGAAGACCGGAGACTTCCAGCCATATGCAGCTTCCCACCAAGTCTGGCATTCCTTGGCCTTGTCATGCTGAAGCTCCATGTAAATTCTGTCATTGGCAGCAGCATACTTGAAGCCGTCGACTGCGTAGTAGTTCAGAGCGGTGTCGGCATCGGTGAACAGCAGACCGGTCGTGGTAGCGCCGGTGGCAGTGGGATCAACGCCCTTGCGGTAGCCGTTCAGAACAACCGCCTCGGAGGAGGTTTCGGGAACCTTCATGTCGTTCTTCAGGATGTCGCACATGGTAACAGCGGTGGTGTAGCTGTTGACCGGCGCGTCCATGTAGAACTTGCTCCAAGTGCCATAGCTCCACTTGTAGCCCGGACGGCGGAATGCGTCAGTGGTACGGGTGATGCCGACGCCCATCTTGGCGGCGAGCAGAACACCGGTGGACACAACGGACTCGTTGGCGACGAACGCCTTGGTGAGGAAGTTGCCAGCCGCAACCGTGGGATTGTAGCCATTGATGTTCTGGCCATACTCGACAAGGCTCGTGGTCAGCGCGTTGTAGAGGATCTGAGCAGCTTCGCCGCGCTTGATGTTCTCGATGGCTTTCCAGCCAGTGGGGAGACCAGCAAGCAGGCCAAGCTCGTTGGCGCGGTTCAGGACGTTGATGTCCCAGCCGGTGCCGGTGTAGCCTTCCTTGGCGGTGTCGAAGTTCAGGGTGGTGAGCATCAGCTTCAGCCACTGCACGCCGGTCAGTCTGCGCTCGGGAGCGTAGGTGGTCTTGGTCATGCCGTCAGCCAGACCAGTGATGCGGCAGTAGTTGATGAAGGGCAGAGCCCAGGAGTTGTTGCAGTCAACGAACGGGTTCTGTGCGTTGCTGTACAGGCTGGAGATAGCATCCTGACCCTTGATCTTGCCGTTGGTAGCCGCGTTGTGGACGATCGCCACGATCTTGGCTGCCTGAGCACGGGTGAAGTAGCCATCCGGCTGGAAGTTGTACGTCTCACCATTCTTGAAACCATCAAGAATGTTGAGGTTGGACAGAACGTCAATTGCTTCGGCGTAATCGCTGTCAGCCTTGACATCCGCGTAGTCCTTTGCGCTGGCGACGGCGACGGTGCCCATGATCATGACAACGGCCAGAACCAGCGCGAGAACCTTTTTCAGATTCTTCATTTGGATTTCCTCCTGTTTAAATTTTACACATCGGAGCAAAGCCCCCTGTGTAATTTGTATCTGCATCTTACCGCACCGCCCCCGTTTCGTCAAGCATTTCGGGGGGTTTGTAATTTAACTGTAACATTGCGCGTAACATAACGAAGCAGGAAATCCATATATGGTAGGTGTAAAGAATAGGAGACACAAGAAGGTGTCCGCTTACCGGGACTGCTGCTCTCCCGCCTCCGTCGACAGCTCGTTGAAGGCCGCCGTGTCGAACGTGACGATCAGATGATACGTCTTTTTTCCGTCCTGCAGCTGCGCTTCGATCTGCCGACGCAGCTGCTCGGCGGTTTGTGCATCCTCCGGCGGGAGCACCATGTCGAAAATGACGTTCACATGATGCTGCCCGGAGACCATGCGGAAATCATGAAGGGACAGGCGCGGGTCAAGCCCGTGCATGATCTGCAGAACGCGCGTGCGCACGGCGGCGACCTCCGGGTCGTCGGTGACGACGGGGTCATAGTGGATGACGAGATCAACGTGCAGCTCCCGCTTTGCCTGCCGTTCGATCTCGTCCAGAATCTCATGGGCAATAAGCGGGTCGATGCGGTGGTCGATCTCGGCGTGGACGCTGGCGAAGCGGCGGCCCGGCCCGTAATCATGCACCATGAGATCGTGGAAGCCGAGAATGTCCACATGCGAGGTCATAAGATACGCGATCGCGCGTACAAGCGCTTCATCCGGCTTCGCGCCCAGCAGCGGGTCGACGGTGTCCTTCACTACGCCGACGCCCGACCACAGAATAAACAGCGCCACCAGAAGCCCAGCCCAGCCGTCGATCATCAGCCCGTCAGCCGCCCGACCACGCAGGCAAGCAGCACCGCGCCGGTCGCGATCACGTCGCTGCGGCTGTCGGCAGCGGCGGCGATCAGCGCGGCAGAGCTGATCTTCCTGCCGAGCTTCCGGTCAAACAGCGCCATCCAGAGCTTCAGCAGGATCGAGCCTGTCAGCACGGCGGCGGTCAGGACGGAAAACTCCACGGCCTCCGGGTGCAGGATCTTCTGAACCGAGCTTTTGACCAGCTCCACGCCGATCACAAGGATCATCACGGCCACAGCGAGGCCGGACAGGTATTCCATCCGCGCGTGACCGTAGGGGTGCTTCTCGTCGGCAGGCCGGGCCGCCAGCCGGAAGCCCAGCAGCGTCACGAGAGAGCTTGACGCGTCGGAGAGGTTGTTAACAGCGTCCGCCGTGACGGATACGCTGCCGCAGAGCGTCCCGGCCAGAAGCTTGCCCGCAAACAGCAGCACATTGCAGATGATGCCCACGATCCCGGCAAGATTGCCGTATTTTTCGCGCACAGCGGGGTCGGCGGTATTCTGATAATCCGGAACAAAGCGCCGCAGCAGGAAATTTGTCATAGCGTCCGCCTCTTTCAAAGTGTTTAAGGTTTATTATACCGCGCATTCCGGACGGAAGCAAGCGAAAAAACGCCCTCTTTTTTCCGGGAAGGGGATTGGAAACGCGGCGAAAATATGATATGATTAAAAAAATTGCGATTTTCGCCAGAACATTGAATAGGAGCGATCTCTATGGAACAGAACTTGACTTTTGCCGACCTTGGCCTGTCGGAGGAGATTTTGCAGGCGCTGGAGAAGAAGGGCTACGGATACCCGACCCGCATCCAGGCCGAGGCCATCCCGGAATTCATGCAGTGGAAGGACGTCATTGCCAAGGCCCCGACCGGCACGGGCAAGACGTTCGCCTTCGGCATCCCCATGATCGAGCATATCGACGCGGAAAGCGAGGACTTACAGGGTCTGATCCTCGCCCCGACGCGTGAGCTTGCCATCCAGATCTGCGACGAGCTGCGCGGGCTGCTTACCTATTATAAGAATATCCGCGTGGCCGTGGTCTACGGCGGCGCGAAGATCGAGGGGCAGATCAAGCAGCTGAAGAATCATCCGCAGATCGTCGTGGCCACGCCGGGACGGCTGATGGACCACTATAAGCGCCATACGCTCTCGTTTGACAAGGTGCAGACCGTCGTGCTGGACGAGGCCGACCGGATGCTCGACATGGGCTTCTTCGACGACGTGACGAAGATCATCGAGAAGGTCAAGAACCGCCGCAATCTCGGTCTGTTCTCCGCGACCATCTCACAGGAGGTCATGACCGTCTCGTGGATGTACCAGCGCGACGAGGTGGAGATCACCGTCCCCGCCGACACCGACAACCGCCCGGACATCACGCAGTATTCCATCACCTGCCCGCCGCTCGAGAAGATCGAAATGACGAGCAGGCTCATCCGCACGCTCCGGCTGGAGCGCACCATCGTCTTCTGCAACACGAGGTCATGTGCCAGCGCCTGCGCGACGATCTGGTCCGCATGGGCCTCGACGCCGACTGCATCCACGGCGATATCCCGCAGCAGAAGCGCGAGAAGACCATGCGCACGTTCAAAGACGGCAAGCTCCCCATCCTGATCGCGACGGACGTCGCCTCGCGCGGCATCGACGTCGACGATGTGGACTGCGTCATCAACTACGACGTGCCGGAGGAGAACGAGTATTATATCCACCGCATCGGCCGCACGGGCCGTGCCCGGAAAAAGGGCATCGCCGTGTCCATCCTCGGCACGTTCCCGGAGCAGGCGAAGCTGGCGGAGATCGCGAAATATTCCCACTACGCCATACAGCCCGTGAAATTCGCGGAGGACGGCTCCCTCGTCGAGGAGGAGCCGCCGAAGCCCAAAAAGGCG
>ENA-OQCO01000915-OQCO01000915.1-human-gut-metagenome-genome-assembly--contig:-NODE-915-length-13545-cov-1.351394_pt1 | contig 13545 bp, 15 predicted proteins | sample MGYA00242500_ERZ504582 | MGnify/ENA primary metagenome ERZ504582 (study PRJEB26092, sample SAMD00036346) | human gut metagenome | host: Homo sapiens | study: EMG produced TPA metagenomics assembly of...
GCAACTTTTCTTTGTGAGAAGCAAAAGAAAAAGTTGGACGGCAGCCGCAAATTTCTAATATGCGTTTTGTCTTGCTGTATGTATGGTTGGTTGTTTGTGTAAAAGGGATGCGGAACCTCCTTTCCTCGCTGTACTATCGCGATAGTCTATTTGTAAACTATCACAATAGTCTGCATTTGTCAAGTCCTCTTGACAGATTCGGACGAATGTGATAGTCTGGACGTAAGAGTTGGAATGGGAGGCTGTTTATGAAGCTGTTTGATTCGGAATGGAAGGTCATGGAGGTGCTCTGGCAGGAGAATGACCGCACGGCAAAGGAAATTTCCCTGCGGCTGGCAGATTCCATCGGCTGGAACAAGAACACAACCTATACCGTGATCAAAAAATGCATCGACAAGGGCGCGATCGAGCGGCGGGAGCCAAATTTTGTCTGCCATGCGGCGATCACCAAGCGGCAGGCGCAGAAGGAGGAGGCCGATTCGCTGGTCGACAAGGTCTTTGGCGGCTCGGCAGAGCTGCTGTTCGCATCGATTTTGTCCGACCGCTCGCTGTCCAAAGACGAGCTGGCGCGGCTGCGCGCGCTGGTGGAGGCGCAGGAGGCATGAAGGGTGTGCAGGCGGCAGTCCTTGGCGGAAGCGCGCTGGTTCTCCTGATCCTCGCGCTGCGGCTGACGCTGAAAGATCATCTGCCCCGAAGGCTTTTCCCGGCGCTCTGGTGCACCGCCGCGATTCGGTTCCTGCTGCCGGTCGAGATCCCGACGCGGCTGAGCGTCTGGAACCTGCTGCGCGGGCACGGCGGAGCCGCAGACCGCGCCCATTGCGTCTGCGCTGCTCCCCTTCCCGCAGCTCTCTGCGGCGCAGACCGCGTCCGCCGCCGGAACGGGGACGGACTGGCGGCTGCTGCTCTGGTTCGGGATCGCAGCGCTGCTTGCCGCGTATTTTGCAGCCGGCTATGTCTGCATGACGCGCCGGTTCCATCCCCGGCGCATTCTGCCGCAGCCGTCCGTCGACGCGCTGCTTGATCGGTTCCGCTTTCTGCGCGACCCGAGGATCTGTGTGACCGAAAGCCGCCGCGCCCCGCTGACGTTCGGCGTTTTCCGCCCGACGGTACTGCTGCCGGACGATCTGCCGGCCGGTCAGCCGCAGTTTCAGCTTGTTCTGGCACATGAGCTGGCGCATATCCGCCGCCGGGACTGCCTGCGCAAGCTGCTGCTGATTGTCTGTTTGTGCCTGTACTGGTGGAACCCGCTGGTTTGGATTATGGTGCGCCTTGCGGACCGCGATATGGAGCTGGCCTGCGACGAGGCCGTTCTGCGTGCGCTCGGCCCGGCCTGCAAGAAGCCCTACGCGCTGGCGCTTCTTGACATGGCGCAGCGGCAGACGAAGCCCTCTCCCCTTTGCAGCAGCTTTGCAAAAAGCTGTGCGGAGGAGCGCGTCCGCGCGATTCTGCGCTTCCGCAGACTGCCTGTCTGGACAGGCGCACTGACCGCCGTGCTGTTCCTGCTTGCCGCAGGCGTGCTTGCAACGCAGGCGCAGACCGCCGCACGCGTCCCGGAAGCGCCCGCCGCCATGCAGGAGCAGGCCGAAACACCCGAAGCACCGGTTAATCAGCCGGTCATTCACATTGACCCGGTTATAACTCCGGCCCCTGCCGCGCAGGAGCCGGAAGCAGAAGCCCCCGCCTACGTCTGGCCGCTGGAGGACGCGGACGCAGCCGTGACGGATGCGTATGGCTGGACAGTCCACCCGCTGACGCAGAAGGAATCGTTTCACAGCGGCGTTGATCTCGAAGCCGAGGCGGGACAAAATGTGCTGGCCGTCGCGGCCGGAACGGTGCTGGATTGCAGCTACAGCGAAGCCTACGGCTATCATGTGACGCTGGAGCATGAAAACGGCGTGCAGACGATGTACGCACACCTGCGCGCATTCTATGTCGAATCCGGGGACACAGTTGCGCAGGGGCAGGTCATCGCCGCCGTCGGCGCGACCGGGCTGGGCCACTGGCCCCGCACCTGCACCTGAGCGTTTTCCGTGACGGCGAAGCCGTCGACCCGCTCGACGCACTGGCCTCCGCACTGGAATGAGGTCTGCGGGCAGAAATCCATAAAAAAGCTGGAATGCACAAGGGTCTGTGCATTCCAGCTTTTTGTAATTTTAATTCAAATTAATACAGCTTTGCGCCCGCGGGGATGTGCGGATCAAGCATCAGAAGGTGCAGCTTTTCAGCGCCTTCCTCGTGATGGACGGCGGAGATGAGCATACCCTCAGAGGCAATGCCCATCATGGGTCTCGGCGGCAGATTCGTGATGGCGACGCAGGTCTTGCCGACGAGCTCTTCCGGCTCGTAGTACTCGTGGATACCGGAAAGGATGACTCTGTCGGTGCCGGTGCCGTCATCCAGCACGAATTTCAGGAGTTTTTTGGACTTCTTGACCGCTTCGTGTTTAACGAACAAGCTTTTAGTATCATACAAATTTAATGAAACATTCATCTTATTAACAAAAACAGCAACAGCATCACCCGCACTTTCTATGCAAGTGGTGCTGTTTTTTAAGGATGATTTCCCCGGTGCTGTGCTGTATCGTAAATTCCATTATCGGCTCTTACGCAGATGGAAATTCCTAGAAATTCCGTGTGAATCCGCTTGTGTACGATACTGATGCTCATCTCTGATCTTGACTTTCAAATTTACGGCATTCTTAATGCAGTTTGAACTTTGTTATATAAGATTGCTCGGAATAAAGCAGTTCTCCGCATCTATGGGGATTGGCTCTTCGCACATACAGATGATACCGCCGTTGCCGCGGTTCAGAGAGGCCTTGTCAATTACGCTATACTTCTTGACCTCCCTGCGATCAGGCATCGCACTCTTTTTGATTTCCAGTGGATGAATTACATTGTTTTCCTCCACAAAGACGTCGATCTCCTTTGCGTTGGAATCCCGGAAATAGGTGATGTTGACCTTTGATCTTGCGTAGGCGTAGTTCTTTACAAGCTCCATCACAACATAATTCTCATAGTAGTGACCGCTTGCAGCTCCATTCCGCAAAGTGTCCGGTGTCAGCCACATTGAAAGGTAGGCACACAGCCCCGTATCGCAGAAATACAGCTTCGGCGTCTTGCTGAGTCGCTTCAATTCGTTGTTAGAGAACGGCGCAAGCAGATAGACAATGTGAAGTCCTACAAGCACCTTCAGCCATTCCTTTGCTGTACTTGGAGCAATGTCAGCAGATTCTGCAAGTGTTGAGTAATTGACCTGCTCTGAAACAAGCGCCGCGCAGCCCACAAGGAATTTTCGGAAACGAACGGCATCGGTAATGCCGCCTGCTTCAGCGACGTCTCGCATCAGATAGGTGTCGATATAGGAGCTGAAATACTCCTGCCGAAGTTCATCATCTACGCCCTGTACCTGAGGCATGCCGCCTTCCCAAATGCTGTTGAATACCTGCACCACATCGTTCTTCGGCAGCTTCTTCTGTCGTGCCTGCAACGTTGCCAAAGAGAAGTCCAGGTCTGTGTCAAATACAAGTCCTGCTTTCTCTCTTGCCGACAAGCTATATAGCTCCAGAATGCCGATTCGTCCTGCAAGCGTCTCACGCACACGTTCCATCATTTTGTACTGCTGGGAGCCGGTCAGCCAAATTTGCCTTTTCATCGCTTTCGTCACAAATCAATTTGATCTGCTCAAACAGCTCCGGCGCTTTCTGCACCTCATCAATGAGAATGGGCGGCTTATAGGTCTGAAAGAAAAGGACTGGATCAGACTGTGCAAGCTCTCTTGCCATTGCGTTATCCATCGTAACATAGGTTCTGTCGGGAGCGGCCAAATGCTTCAGCATCGTGGTCTTTCCGACCTGTCTTGCCCCGGTCACAAGAATCACCTTGAAGAAATCATTGAGTTTCAAAAATTTTCGTTCCAGCTCTCGTGTGATATATTTCACCATGCTCCTCCATTCTTTTTATGAAAATCAGTTGTTAATCATAGATTATCATAATTACCCCTGCGGCGTCAAGAGATTAAAACGCTCTGTCTGGTAGACAGAGCCGTAGATCTGATGCGAACAAAGCATAAAAACGGCGAAGAATTTTACTGGCTGCTCTACTATGCCTATCTCCCCGCAGGAGCTGTAAAACGTTGAGGAGATCATTGACCAGCTTCGCCCGTATATCCGTGACATCAACCCCAGAACATATTACCGGAAGCGGAAGGAGGCTGTCGAGGTACTCAGCTCGGTGCTGTGGGGATATACCTCGCAGGATAGCGCTGGGATCGTGAGGGAGTTTATGATGTAAATTGAACATTTGTGGGCAAGGCGTTCAGAAATGCGCCTTACCCGCAAATTATTATTATTCTAATTTTGCACAGTACGCTCACTTACGGCCAGTATGAAATCTGCCATAGTCATTGCAGAATTCACAAATAGACGTGCGTGATAATCGTTAATGCTAATTCTTTTTCCTCCAACGCCATGTGCGTCACTGCCTTTATTTCGCATTTCTGCTAATTCCCCGCTAATGCCGAAAAGTGTTTCTTTGCGGCATTTGTTATCTCGTCATATGTCACCAATCTCATAATTCCAACTTCAATATCTTTAATATCAATGTTATGAGACTTCAGAAGCAGTTCAAAGGAACATCCACTTTTTATGTTGGAATCTTCATCAAGAATTAACTCAGGTAATTGTGGTTCAGCGTCCACATAACCATCGCATTCTCCGTTTAGGTAATGGGGGCAATTATTTGTTCCCATATAGCTGAAACCACACATTAGTTTAAAGGAATCACGACAGTAGCGCGAGGGATATCCACATATCTGTTGTGCCAAAGCTTGCATGTGATTCTCAACCACTAATTCTTCAGAACGGACATGATCTGAGTTATAGCTAATCCCATCATCCATAATTGTGAAGTATGGCTCGAATCGATTAAACTCCACTGAGAAAAAGTCATCCTCATTGCACATTGGATATGAAAGCATCCAAGGATGCTTTTTCTTATACCTAATTGCAGCTTTCATTTCTTCTGCCATTGTAAGGTCTGACATTTCAGCGTATTCTTCTGCAGCTACCCAGGCTTCGTCTAATGTTTCAAACTCACAAGCAAGAAGAACCGTATTAGCGTAATCGAAGAATGTTTTATTGTCGTTATAATCAATCGTCGAAGATTTTCTATGGTTTTAAGTTTTTCTACCAGCTTTATGAAGCGCCAGTTAGGAGCATATTTCTGAAAATTTTCTATAGAAGAAGGCAAAGGGATGTGAGCTGTTGCAAGAGCAAGTTCACAGGCAATGGGAAATTCAACCAACCGTTCCGGTCCAAGTGTTTCAATAAAATAATATAGTGCGGAATAGTATTCTGGATTTAATTTGTTCGGATTGATTAACTCATCCAATGTTCTTCCAGTAATTATTTCACCCAACATTGCTTCTTCGAATTTTGCAAAACTTTCGAGTATGTCAATCCCACGCATGCGGTGTTCTTGACCGTATATCATTATTATTGGGCAGCAAGTTTCATATGTTAGTCCGGCAAATAAAGACATATTGCCACATGATGTACCACCCCGCTCTACGATTTTGTAGATGTCATTCTTTAAATCGCAAAGCCAGATATTACATGCCAGTTTTACACTTTCTGGTGTGTCATTGAGCAAATACTCTTTAATTGGCAATCTCCTTGGTTGATTTAACATAAGCGATAGATTCGCCCATGCTTCAAATATATCTGTTGTGGATGTGCGGTATGAAGCCCACTTTAAATGGCCATAAGGCGTAAATACAACCTGTAAATAATGGAATCGTTCATGAAACCAGACCAGAAAGTTTTCAGGTGTTAACAAATCGGATCTTTCCATGAACAATCGTGACCCGAGGTTTTCAGGGGTAAATTGACCTAGTAAAGCAGACAAGGCTTCTGCAGACAATTTTTCGTTCATATATAATTCTCCTTAAATCAGAATGAGTTTTTCTCAAAAATAATTCTATCATTTTCTCAAGAGAAAACAATAACAGGTAACACATTGTCGAAGAGACACTGCGTTTTCTTTATACAACAATAGCCCCGACTCAGGATCAACCTGAGCCGGGGCTGCTGTACATATAGGGGGGTTACAACTCAAATCTCAAAACCCTCTTGCGTCGAGCTGGAGGGTATAGTGCGGGTCGTAGGCCTTTTCCTCGTCGGTGAACTTGTGGAGCGTGTTGATCGTCTTGCCGTCATGGAATTTGCGGTCGTTCACATCCTCGGTTGTGCCCATGACGGTGACATTCAGCTGGCGATGACGGGCGCGGACGTGGTCCCAGTCAATGAAGTAGATGTGTGCGAACTCGCCGCCGTCCAGAACGCCGTCCTTGATGGTCATGGTCTCGCTGCGGCCGAAGAAGACAGAGCGCAGATGGCCGTCGGTGTTCATGCTGGTGTAATCGCCCGGCTCATTGACGTAGCGGCCGAACTGCGCGTGGATGGGGCCGGGGTGGCGGTACTGATGCTCCTCGGCAAAATCGGGGATCATCTTGCGCATGATGTCGAGCAGGTCATGCTGCAGGTATTCCAGATCGAACGAGTCGATGTCGTGCGAGCACTCCTGGATCATGACGGAGCAAGTGGTGTGGTGGGACGCGATGCAGACCGTGCCGTTCTTGACGCCGGACTCCTTGACAACCTCAATGACTTCACGGGAAACATCGTGGAAGGTGGGAATCCAGCCGCGGGACTGCAATTCGAGCTCTTTCTGATAAACCTTAAATTCCATTGTGTTTGACCTCCAAATCAATTTGTTATATACTTATTTTGTATGTCTCTCATCCCATGCTTTTCGCACGGCGGCGATCATCTCGTCGACCATTGCCGCGCGGTCGGCAGCCTTGGCAACGCCGGAGGAAGAACCGGTCGCGTCAGCGCCTGCGATGATGGTGTTATAAACGTCCTGTCCGTTGGAAATACCGGCGGCGGTCAGCACCAGAATGTCGGGGTTGACTTCTTTCACGCCGCGGCTGGCGGCTTCCACATACTCCGGGCCGCTGGTGAGGCCCGTGCCGATCAGTTCGCTGGGCTCGGCCACGATGATATCGGGGTTCAGTTTGGCAATCATGCTGGCTTCCACAATAGAGTCTGCACAGACAATAGTGGTCAAACCAACTTCTTTGGCGCGCTCGATCGTCTTTTTCAGAACACCCAGCGTCAGCGGCTTTTCCACATGGTTGAGCATCACGCCCTCTGCGCCTGCGGCGACCAGCGATTCCGGCAGAATGTCGGCAAGGCCGCGGCCCGGCTCCAGCGGGTCCATATGCGGGGCGAAGACGTGGATGTGCTTCGTGGCGGCTTTGACCGCGCTGATTGAAATAATTGGAGTTGTGAAAATAATATCGACGCCGTATTTCTCAGAGGCTTTGTCGGCAGCGATCGCAAGGTCGACAACGTCCTGCCCATAGAGATAGGATTTCGGCCCGATCTCGAAAAACGGCGTGCGAATGGTATGCTGGTTCATACGGTCACCTCATTTCCTCGGATAGTCTGATTATAAATCATATTTGCGTGAACGTCAATTATATTTGTCTATTTCTGCGTTTTACACAAAATGCGGCGTAAAAACTAGTTAAACGCAAAATATTATTCCTTGAAAGTAAATAATATTTGTGCTACACTGTTCGCAGAACAAATTTCAGGAGGAATATTCTGTGAAAGTGGAATCCATTCAGGCAGCAAAGTCCGCGTATGACATTGAAGCGCAGTGCATTCAGGAGATGAAGAATTATTTCGACGAGGTCGCGTTTGCGCGGGCAGTGCATTTGCTGGCGCAGGCCCCGCGCATCGGCGCGGCGGGCTGCGGACATTCGGGCATCATCTGTCAGCACTTTGCGCACCTCATGTGCTGCATCGAGCGCCCGGCGCGGTTCATCTCCCCGGCTGAAGCCGTCCACGGCGCGACAGGCTTTTTGCAGAAGGGCGACGTGATGGTCTTCGCCTCCCGCGGCGGCAAGACGAAGGAATTGCTGCCCATCGTGGATATCTGCAAAGCCAAGGGCGTTTCGATCATCACGGTGACGGAGAATCTGGAATCGCCGCTGGCGCAGGCGGCGGACGTCGTGCTCAAGCAGCACGTGAACCGCGAGACGGACAAATGGAACGCGCAGGGCACGACCTCGACGACGGCCCTGTGCATGATCTTCCACGCATTGCAGGCAGCGCTCATTGAAGAAATGGGCTATCAGGCGGAGCAGTTCGCCCTCATCCATCCGGGCGGAGCGGTCGGCGAACGGCTCAATCATAAAGCCCTATAAAAAGGACGTGTAACCTATGGCAACAGGCAGACTGAAAATTGACATCCGCAGAAATAAAATACTGGAGCTTCTGGCGCAGAACGGACAGGTGACGGTCGCGGAGCTGAGTGGGCTCCTGAACGCGACGCAGACGACCATCCGAACGGATCTGGACACGATGGCGGCAGAAAATCGACTCATGCGTATTCCCGGCGGCGCGATCGCTGTCCCTGCGCAGCCGGTACAGCCGCCTGTGCAGGAGGCCGCTCCGGACGCGCTTGCCGCGCAGAAGCGCGCCATTGCAGCCAAGACGCTTTCGCACATTCAGGACGGCGATACGCTGTTTCTCAATTCCGGCTCGACCACGCTGCGCGTGGCCGAGGCGCTCTGCGTGCGCAAGCGCCTTTGCGTCGTGACCAATTCCATCCGCGCGGCGGAGGTTTTGGCCGGGTACCCGGAAACGCATGTCGTGCTGCTGGGCGGCGAGATCAACGCGATCTATGGCTTTACGTTTGGCGACGACGCCGTGCAGCAGCTGGGGCGCTATCAGCCCGCAATGGGCGATTTTGTCTGTAGACGGTGTGAACGCTGCGCAGGGCATCACGACCTATCACGCGGAGGAAGCCATGGTCAACCGGGTCATGTTCCAGCAGGCGCACCGGACAATTATCGCTGCCGACCGCCGCAAGATCGGACGCGCAGGCTTCACCGGCATCTGCCGTCTGGATGATCGATTCACGGTCATCACAGACAGCGGGGCCAAGCCAGAGGAGCTGGACGGGATCCGCGCGACCGGCGCGGCTGTGGAGGTCGCAGAGGAAGCATGAAAACAAAACTGTGCCCTGGATGGGTGCTGGCGCTGCTCTGCACGGTGCTGTTCTTCTACGGTTTTTATCTCGGCGGCGTGCAGCTCGTCATCAGCGAGGTTTCGCGGGAATACGGCCAGAACGCCGCGGGCATGGGCGGACTGGTGGCCGCGCAGCATGTCGCGGCGGTCGTACTGCCGGTCGTGCTGGGCGTGCTGGCAGACCGGATCGGGAAAAAGCCGGTGCTGTGTATCTTCGCGGCGGTTTTCGCCGCGGGTTGCTTCTTGGCGGGGCTTTCCAAAAACCTCGGCGTGTATGTGATCGGTGCGGTCTGTGTCGGCGCGGGCTACAGTGTGTGCGAGAGCGTATCGTCTGCCGTGCTGTCCGAGCTGGACGCGAAGAAAGGCGCGCGCTATATCAATCTGTCACAGGCGCTGCTCTCGCTCGGCGCGGTGATCAGCCCGTTTCTGGTGCAGTGGCTGCAGAAAAGCCGCCATGCAAGCTGGCGGCTGCCGTTTCTGATCTGCGCGGCAGCCTATACGCTGCTGGCGCTGCTGCTTCTGCTCACGGTGTTCCCGAAACGGCAGACCGTCACGCAGAGGGAAGCAAAGGCACGGACGAACTTTTTTGCCTCACGCGCGTTCCGGCTGCTGTTTTTCTCGATTTTGCTGTACGTCGGGCTGGAAAACGGCATCAGCTATTTTGCCGAGAGCCTGTTTTCCGTGCACCTGTCGGCGGGAGATCTCGCAGCCGCTGCGATCTCCGCCTATTGGATCGGCATGACCGTTTCCCGGATGCTGTTCAGCGCTGTCCTGCGTGACCCGAAGAAAACACTCGTCGGCTGCTTTCTGGCAAGCGCAGCGTTCCTGCTGGCGCTGGCCGTGTCTAAAAACCCGACGGTGTCGCTCGTGTGCTGCTTTGCGGCAGGCTTCTCCTACGGCCCGATCTGGTCTACGCTCGTTGCGCAGGCGACAGGCCTTTTCCCTGAAGCCAGCGCTGGCGCGGCAGGCGTCATGAGTGCAGGCTGCGGGATCGGCGGGATGATATTCCCCGTGTTGATGGGAACTGTGTGTGACATATTTAGCATATCAATGTCCTTTTTCTTTCTAGCCTTTTTAGCCTTGGGTGGCTTCTTTTTATGTGACTTTGCAAAATGAGAGTATTGTACGAACACTTCTGCGTTTATTCGGCATGGCATTGTCATAACATTGGCACGCCTTTGCTCTTTCGGCGCAAATCCGGATATGCTATACTGAAGATGCTCAAAAGCATATAAAAACTGAATCTTGTTGCGAGCAGACGCCCGGATTGGGCGTCTGCTTTTTGCATCGGGAAAAGAAAAGGAGGAGCATCTTTGAACACTTCCAACAACTTACCGCAGCTTCCGCCGCCGAGGAAAAGTCCGGAGCGCTGGCTCTACGCCGCTTGGTTCGGCGTCAGTATTCTGCCGCTTCTGGTTCAGCCGGCTTCGGCCACGACGATCTGGGAAAAGGCGACGGAGATCATGAAGGACGTCTACCAGCAAATTCTTCTCATCTCCACCATTGCCGCCATCGTCACCGCGTCTGTTGCGCTTTTGATGATGAATTTCTCACGCAGCGGCCGGACAGTCGAGGAATCGCGTGCATGGCTCAAGCGTATCGCGATCACCTGGGCAATCCTGAACGGTCTCGGTTTTATCATGGCCTATGTCACGCCGTTCTTCTCTGGCGGTCAGTGGACGGCATAAGGCATGGGGATTCTTGACGGCGTTGTCGAATGGATCTCTGAACAGATCATGCACGGTCTGGACCTCATCAACACGTCGGTACTCGGTGCGCTCGGCTGCGGGATGGACACGTTTCTGCGCTACTTCCCGGCAGCCGAGACAATGTATGATATTTTCACCGCCATCGGTATCGGTCTGATTCTCTTGATGTGGGTCTGGAACCTGTTCAAAAACTACTGGCTGGGTGCAGGCTTTGAAGCGGAGCACCCGGTCAAGCTGACCTTCCGCGCGATCATCTTCATCACACTCACCTACTGCGCGAAAAGCATCGTCGAGATCGTTCTGAAAATCGGCGGCACACCGTATGACTGGATTCTGTCTTCCGAGCTTCCGCCGCTCAGCTTTGCGGATTTCAACTCCGTCATGCTGGTCATCATCGGCGTCTGCGCAAACGGTGCGGTCACGCTGATCGTACTCATCATCGTCGTGCTGCTGGCGTGGAATTATCTGAAGCTGCTCTTTGAAGCCGCCGAGCGGTATATCCTGCTCGGCGTTCTTGTTTACACCGCGCCGGTCGCGTTCTCGATGGGCGGCTCTCAGTCCACAGCAAACATCTTCAAGGCATGGTGCCGGATGCTGGGTGGGCAGGTGTTTCTGCTGCTCATGAACGCATGGTGCCTGCGGCTGTTTACCAGCATGGTCGGCACGTTTATCGCAAATCCTTTGTCCCTATAAGGAGTATCCATGAGAAAACGATTCTTTTTGAACTGCCTGCTAATCCTCGCCCTCATTATAGTTATGTCAACTAACACATTTGCCATTTCAGAGAGCGATGTAGAATCCGCAGTCAGTGCTTCCGGCAAGGAAGCTGTCTCCGGTACGGTTCTGGTGTGGTTTCTGTGCGCCATCGCCTTTTTGAAGGTGTCACAGAAGATCGACAGCTTTCTGTCCAGCCTTGGCCTGAACGTCGGTCACACCGGCGGCTCCATGCTCTCTGAGGCGATGATTGCCATGCGCGCCATCAACACCGCGACAAGCGCAGTCGGCAGCGCCTTGGGAAGCCGCAGCCGTCACGGTTCTGCTCCTGCATCCGGGAAATCCGGCAGTGGAAGCGCGGCTGCGGCAGGCTTTTTCAGCAGCGGACTCGTCGGCATGGCAAGCCGCAAAATCGCGAGCGATGCTGTGCGCACGGCAACGACGGAGAAAAATATCGTTCAGCCGCAGCAGGCGGAGTCGACCGTCAGCCGGACACACGCGAGCAGCGACACCCATTCCGGTTCGCAGTCTGCTTCTGAGCGGCGGCGGCAGAACACCAGCCAGCTTGACCAGAATCAGCAGACGGTTTCTTCCCGCGCTGTAAAATCGGAGCAGCGAGAAAACTCCCAGCAGGCGCTTCACGAATCGCAGCATTCCGTAGACGCCAGCCAGATCCATCAGGATAGCGAGGACTTTCAAGTCCTCGCTATTACAACGATGGTCAGCTCATTTGTGGCAGAATGGAATGACCGAAGTATGAAATTATATCACGAATGGAAGGTGATGCCATCGCCTCCCTACCGGAATTCCGTCGTCTCTTTCTGCAACACTGCACCCCTTTTGATTAGCGTTTTTTTCTCCGCACCTCTTGCAAACCAGAAAGGAGCGCGGTATAATATGACCAGAAGAACCAAAATGGTCATATTTAAGGAGGCGTGAGCTTGGCTTTTACCGATTACGAGACTGAGCAGCTCCGCAAGGCGTTGCTGAAGGAAACGAGGCATTGCGCTGTCACGCTGGGGATGAAGAAAACCTCCGTGGATCAGCTGACGAAGGCGGTCGGCATTGCGAAGGGCTCGTTCTATAAATCTACGAATCCAAGGAAATGCTTTTCTTCGCGGTTTTGGAGGGCATCCACGCCGAGCTTTACGAGGTGGCCGACCGCGCGCTGTGTGAATCTGACGGCTTGCCGCCGTCGGAGCGTGCGGCAAAGGCGATTCTTGCCGTCTGCTGGCGGCTGTCCGATACCGGCGACATGGTTTTCATTGAAACGATGCAAAGCTGCTTTTGCAGAGACTGCCGGATGACATCAAAAATGTTCATTACCACGATGACGAGACGCACATCCGTCAGCTTCTGGAAAAATATGACCTTGTGCCGAGTCGCGGCATCTCTTTGGCTGCCGCCACGGTGCGGGGACTGATCTTGACCGTCTCCCACAAGGAGCAGATTGGGGAACTGTACCCGCAGGTGCTGGAAACGCTGGTATACGGCGCTTGCAGGGAGCTATTTGAATAAGCCGAAAGGCCGCAGAAATGCGGCTTTTCCAAGACACGATAGTTAGCGACATCTAACCGAATAACTGCACGTATCGGTTAGGCAAATCTAACACCGAAGGGAATGACAGAGATGCAGGAACACAAGAATTTCTGGGACAAAATGCCGGACGTTACGACCGCTTTATGCGAAAGGATCGAGCGGCGTATGACGAGATGTATGAGCTGATCCGGCCAATTGTGCGGCATAAAACGGTGCTGGAGCTGGCAACCGGCACGGGGCTGATCGCAAAGCACATCGTGAATGCAGCGGCGCACATCGAGGCGACGGACGCCTCCGCGGAGATGATTGCCGAGGCCAAGCGGGATAACCGCTCTGCTAAGCTGCACTTTTCCGTGCAGGATATGTTCCGCCTGCCCTATGCGGATAAGTCCTTTGATGTGGTGATCGTGTCCAACACACTGCATATCGTGCCGCAGCCGGAGAAAGCCCTTGCCGAGATTCGCCGGGTGCTGAAAGACG
>ENA-OQCO01000918-OQCO01000918.1-human-gut-metagenome-genome-assembly--contig:-NODE-918-length-13512-cov-1.374823_pt1 | contig 13512 bp, 18 predicted proteins | sample MGYA00242500_ERZ504582 | MGnify/ENA primary metagenome ERZ504582 (study PRJEB26092, sample SAMD00036346) | human gut metagenome | host: Homo sapiens | study: EMG produced TPA metagenomics assembly of...
TAGCTGGAAACGGCTTGTGAAAATAGGTAGTCGCCGACTTGATCGAAACGCTCTAAGAGAAATCTTAGGGCGTTTTTGTTGCACAAAAATGCGGTATGATCTTTAGTAGAAATGCGAATGCAACAGGGCTTGACAGAAACACTACTATGTAATACAATGTAGACAAGCTACTACGTAATACAAAATAGCGGAAAGGAGGAGTCCCCGGTGGAAAACAACACACAGCTTCTCAAGGGTATTTTGGAGTTCTGTGTTCTGAAACTTATCAGCAGAGAGCCGACCTATGGCTATGAGATCGTGATGAACCTGAAACAGCTCGGTTTTTCAGACCTGAGCGAAAGCACACTGTATCCGTTGCTGCTGCGGTTGGAACAACAGGGAAAGGTCACAGTAGAACGCAGACCTTCCCCCAAGGGGCCAAGCCGGAAATATTACGTTGTAACAGAGGAAGGGCGGCTGGCGCTGTTTGAGTTTCGGCAGGATTGGAGCCAGCTCTGCCAGCTGGTAGAAAAAATTTTTAAGGAGGAGCCAGATGAATAAGTATTTTGCACTGCGAAAGGCAAACCGGATGCGTACAAAAATGCTGACTGAAACAAGCCAGGAACAGCTCAAAGAAGTGATCGCCTATCTGCGCAGTGTCACATTCGACATCTGTGGCGTAGAAGTCGTCCAGAGCGATCTGATCGACATCGCGATGCGAGCCAATGAAGAGGGCTGCGAGCTATTCCAGTTTATTACGGACGCCGAAACCTTTGTGAATGAGGTGAAGCCGAGCATGAAGCCGCTGCGCTGGCCCGATTTTCTGATCTTTGAGATCTCTATGCTTTGCTTTTGGGGATACGGTGTCGCCTCACTGGTGATGACACCCTCGATTCTGGCGGTCGTACCGGATTTCAAAATCGACGTTACGCTGGCTTCTCTGTTGCAGCTGTGTATTTTGTGTGCTTGGATTTTATTACCTCTATCGGAGCGCAATGGAGAAGGTCGGATTTCCGCCGAGAAAGCATCAGGTGAAGGCGGTGGCATTTACGGTACTCTATATTCTGGTGCTTTATGAGATCGGCAAACTCCTGCGGTTGGCGCTTGGGTCGATCGTTTTTGTCCGCATTCCGGTCTGGCCCTATACCATCGCGAATCTGCTGATCGGTGCGTTCTTTCTGTGGCTCCGGTTTGACCGTTATGGAAAAGATGCCCGGTTGGAAGAACGGGGTGTAAAAGCGGGCAGACATCGTGGGGCATTACCGCATCTCCCAATAACGGCATACAGAAAAAGCGGCCCCGCCGCGTTGGAGATTCCAACGTTGCGGGGCCGCTGTGTTGTTCTTTGGTGGAGCGAGAGGATTTAGCCCTTGCCGGCGCAGCCGAACAGCTCGATCTTCTCCTTGCACTTGTCGATGATGGCCTGAGAGCCGGGAGCCAGCAGCTTGCGGGGGTCGAAGCCCTTGCCCTGCTGATCCTTGCCAGCCTCGATGTACTTGCGGGTGGCCTCAGCGAAGACCAGCTGGCACTCGGTGTTGATGTTGATCTTGGAGACGCCCAGGCTGATGGCCTTTGCGATCATCTCGTCGGGGATGCCGGTGCCGCCGTGCAGGACCAGGGGGATGTTGTTCGTGGCCTTGTGGATGCGGTCCAGAGCCTCGAAGTCCAGACCCTTCCAGTTGGCCGGGTAGACACCGTGGATGTTGCCGATGCCAGCTGCCAGGAAGTCGATGCCCAGATCGGTGATCTTTGCGCACTCCGCAGGATCTGCGATCTCGCCAGCGCCCACGACGCCGTCCTCGACGCCGCCGATGGAACCGACCTCAGCTTCGATGCTCAGGCCCTTGGAATGTGCCAGAGCGACCAGCTCCTTGGTCTTCTCCACGTTCTCCTCAATGGAGTAGTGGCTGCCGTCGAACATGATGGAAGAGAAACCGGCTTCCACGCAGGCCTTGCAGCCTTCGTAGGTGCCGTGGTCCAGATGCAGAGCAACGGGAACGGTGATCCCCATGGAATCGACCATTGCGCTGACCATCGCAGCAACGGTCTTGAAACCGGTCATGTACTTGCCGGCACCCTCGGAGACGCCCAGGATGACGGGGCTCTTCATCTCCTCGCAGGCAGTCAGCACAGCCTTGGTCCACTCCAGGTTGTTGATGTTGAACTGGGGCACACCGTAGTGGCCGTCGCGTGCCTTGATGAGCATTTCGGTTGCATTTACCAACATTATTCATTACCTCCGCAAATTCATATTATTGGGGTGAAAAGTCGTTTGAGAATGCGACTTTGCGTATCCCTTAACGAACCTGTAAGGCTAGTATACCCCAAACAAACTATAAAATCAATCCAAATTTTCAACATGGTTTCCCGTTCGTCAAAATGATGTTGGAGATTGTGGCAAAATGCGGGAACGAGACGTTCAAAAAATAGTCATATTTCCGACTTGAATTTTACAAAAAGTACGGCGGCTTCTGCACGGAAAATTTCCTCACGGTTGAAAACCCGGTGGAAAGTGTGGAATTCCACCCGAAAAGTGGGCGCAAATGCTTGATTTTTGAACACTTTCAACGGAGTTTCAACATGTGGAAAAGAAAGGCCTGTTTTACAAAGTGTATATGGACTCGAATGTGGAAAACTTTTGCCGAAAAAAATATACCGATAAAATGACAAGGGCGCAGCCCGCTGCCGACCGGGACAAAATTCAGGTGGGAAAAAAGGAGAATCCTATGGCAAAGGCGGGACGGTTATGTTATACTTTACTATGACAATCTGTCGAATTTCGTAAACAGTGAAACAAAAAGGGCCTGTCCCTTTTCGATAAATGGAAGGAGAACACAATGGATGAACAGAAAATGCCGCGCCGCCCCCGCCGCGCTGCGGAGGACACGCCGAAGAATGAGAGCCTGGTCTACGGCAAGAACCCTGTGACCGAGCTGCTCAAGAGCGGCTCCGGCGTGGACACGGTGCTGCTGGCCGAGGGCATGGCCCCCGCTGTGGCGGCGTACTTCACCGCCATGGCCAAGGAGGCCGGGGCCACGGTCAAGCGGGTGCATCCCAACAAGCTGCGCCTGATGACCGGCACCGAGAGCCACCAGGGCGTGGCTGCGTTTGCTAGCGAGATCGAGTATGCCACGGTGGAAGACCTGCTGGCCGCGGCCAAGGCGAAGGGGGAGCCGCCCTTCCTCGTGCTGAGCGACGGCATCGAAGACCCCCACAATCTGGGCGCGGTGATGCGCAGCGCACTGCTCTGCGGTGCCCACGGCATCGTCATCCCCAAGCGGGGCGGCGCTTCCGTGACCCCCACCGTCATCAAATCCAGCGCCGGTGCTGCGGAGCGCCTGCCCGTGGCCCGCGTGGCCAACATCGGCGAGACCATCCGCCGCCTGAAGGACCAGGGTGTTTTCGTCTACTGTGCCGATATGGACGGTGTGCCCCTGCGCAAGAATAACCTCACCGGCCCCATCGCGCTGGTGCTGGGCAGCGAGGGCAGCGGTGTCTCGCAGCTGGTGAAAAAGCTCTGCGACGGTGTGGTGCGGCTGGATATGGCCGCACAGGGCACCGGCGTGGACAGCTTCAACGTCTCGGTGGCGGCTGGCATCATTTTGTATGAGATCCAGAGCCAGCGAGCAGGCGAATAAACGCGGACTGCTCCGCAGAGATTGAGCAGGGAGGTACAACGAATGGCGAAGAATGATGCCGTAAAAACGGCTTTGAAAAAACGAACCCGGAGGACCTCGCAGCCAAGGAAGAAAAATTCCGCACCTTTTTCAGCACCAGTGTGGCGCAGGTGCCCGATGAGATGAAGCACCGGGACGACGAAAAGCAGGAGCCTGCAAAGCAGAAGACCCAGAGCAGCATTCTGGGCCGCATCCTGGGCCGCGCCAAGGAGGAGGCAGAGCCTGCCATGCCGCAGGAACTTCCGCCGACGGGTGAGATCCGGCTGGGCGGGGAGGACGAGGCCGCGGAGCCGAAGGCCGATCTGGAGCTGGCCGCAGATTTCTTTGTGGCAGAGGAGCCGGAACTGCCGGTGCAGCCTGCCCCAGCCGAGCGGAAGTCGGCTGCCGAAAAGCAGCCCGCTCCGCAGCCGCAGCAGCCGAAATATGAGAAGAACTATGTGCGCGGCCCGCTGACCCCGCAGGAGCAGAAGGAACATGCCGAGATGCAGGAGCTCAAGGCCCTGCTCTTCCCGGCCCCGAAACCGGCCCGGCCCGAAGCGGACACGCCCGCCCCGCAGGAGGTGCTGGGCGTCGAGACCGCCGCATTGGAAGCCGAGGAAAAGGCCCGCGCGGCCATGCCGAAGATGGTCTTCGCCGAGGACCGGACCCGCAAGCCGGAGCCGGAAGAGGCCCGACCGGAGCCGACCCAGCCGTTCCGCTTCTTTGGGGAAGGCGACGACGAAGCCACGCCTGCGGCCCCCACGCGGGAGACGCCGCCCAGCATGGACGACAGCATGAGCATCCCGTTGGTGGGCCTTGAGGAGGAGCCGGAAGCGCCGGTCTCCGCACCGGATGCCGCGCCCGCCGAAGCTGCCCAGCCTGCGGAAGCGGCTGCAAAAGCCGCACCCGGCGACGCATCCGCAGCCGAGACGCCTGCGGTCCCGGCAGAGGAAGCTGCCGCAGAGCCTGCCGAAGAATCTACCCCCGAAACCGTGGACGAGAAGCTGCATAAGATGAGCGCAGAACTCACGCTGCGCTGTGTGCTCAGCGGCATCCTGGCTGTGGTGCTGCTCCACTTCGGTCTGACGGCGGCGGGCCTGCTGGCACCCATTGCCTCGCTGGACCCGATCGTCGCTCCGGCGGCATTCTACGCCGCCAACCTGCTGGTGCTGGCTGCGGCGCTGGCCGTGGCCTACCCCGTCCTGCCGGGACGGTCTGAGCGGCCTGAAAAAAGACCGCCGCCCCAGTGCAGACACCATGCCCGCGCTGGCCGCCTGCGGTGCGGCGCTGGAAGCTGCCATCGCCCTGCTCAACGCCAGGAGCTACCAGACGTCCAGCTGGACGCTGCTGTCCGGCATTGCGGCGCTGGGGCTGTTCATGGCCCTGCTGGGCAGCCGGGTGCAGCTGGCCGCTGTGAAAAACGGCTACGACCTGGCCACCAAAGACCCGGCCGGGCTGCAGGGGGCGTTCCGGGTCAGGGACAAGGACCTGATCCGGATGCTTGCCCGCAGTCTGGACGAGCAGGACCCCTGGGTCCTGCTCAGCCGCCCGGTCCAGTGGGACGACGTCCTGCTGGAACAGAGCTTTGGTGAGCGCGCCAGTGAGCGCCGCGCCCGCAAGACGTCGTACATCCTGCTGGGGACTGCGGTGCTCAGCGGTCTGGCGTTCCTGCTGTTCGGCGGCGGACTCAACGGCATGGCTGCGGCCATGACCGCCATGCTTTGCATGGGCGCTCCGCTCTCCTCCACGCTGGTGGCCGGTCTGGCCACCCTGCGGCTGCAAAAGAGCGCCGCCGCTGCCGGTGCGGTCATTCCCGGCTGGGCCGCGATCGAAGAACTGGGCGGCGTGGACACCGTGCAGGTGGACGCCGACGAGCTTTTCACTGCGGACAGCGTGAATCTGGAGGACATCCGCATCTTCAAGGGGGGCCGCATCGACCGCGCCATCCTCTATGCGGCCAGCATCCTGAACCAGAGCTGCGAGACTCTGCGCGGCCTGTTCCGCCAGATCATTGAGGACCGCACCGACATCCTCTACCCCGTCAAGGATCTGGAGACCCACTACGGTCTCGGCTTTGCGGCCTGGTGCGATAACAACCGTGTCCTGATCGGCAACCGCGCTATATGGAAAAGGAGGGCGTCCCCGTGCCCGAAACGGAGTACGAGGAAGAGCACTCCCAGCATGGGACCTTGCAGATCTTGTATCTGGCGGTTTCGGGCAATCTCCACGCCATGTTCGTGCTGCGCTCCACAGGCGGGCGGAATGCGGCCCGCGGGCTGGAAGTGCTGCAGAAGGAGAACATCCGCCTTCTGGTCACCTGCAAAGACCCCAGCCTGACCGCCAAGCACATCACCGACGCCTACCATCTGCCGGAGGGCATGATCACCCTGCTGGAACAGGACCAGTGCGACGCCCTGAACGCTGCCCCGGCGCAGCCGGAGAACGCCGCCCGCTGCTGTATGCTGCACGATGAGGGCTTCGTCAGCCTCATCGGTGGTCTCCGACGCCGCCGAGCAGGCCCAGAACGCTGAGACGGCTGCCACCACGGTGCAGCTGGTGTCGGTCTGGTTCTCGGTGGCTATCGGTGTGCTGCTGACCTATGCGGGCAGCATCGGCACCCTGTCCGTTGCCGCCGTGCTGATGTATCAGGCTGCGTGGAGCGCCCTCAGCCTGGCTGTCTGCACACTGAAGCAGCACTGACAAAAGCAACAGAAAACGAACGATTAGCCCAGGAGGCTGCGATACTCCCTTCGTCATCGCTTGCGCGATGCCACCTCCCTCGTTGAGGGAGGCTTTTCCGGCCTACCGCCACGCCAAGGCCCCCTCTCTGAGGGGGCTGGCACGGCAGCGCCGTGACTGGGGGAGTGTTGCAGCCTCTTTTTTTGTTGCAATCCCACCGGAAATGTGTCATAATCGGAAAAAAGATAACAGAGGGGAGAGAACAGGATGGCGTATCGGGCAGCGGTGTGCGACGACAGCGCAGCGGATGCGGACTATGTGCGAGGCATCGTGGCGCACTGGGCAGAGCAGCGGGGCGTCGCGCTGGAATGCCGGGCCTTTTCCTCGGCGGAACAGTTCTTATTCTGCTACGCAGAGGATAAAAGCTTTGATTTATTACTATTGGATGTAGAAATGCCCGGCGCAGACGGTGTCACGCTGGCCAAAACGGTCCGGCAGGAGAACGAAGCCGTGCAGATCGTCTTCATCACCGGCTACTCGGATTACATCGCCGAGGGCTACGACGTGGCCGCGCTCCATTACCTGATGAAGCCGGTCCGCCCCGAAAAGCTCAGTGCCGTGCTCGACCGCGCGTGGGAGAAGCACCGCCGGAACGAGCGCTGCCTGAACCTCGAACGTTCCGGCGAGATGATCCGTCTGCCGCTGTATGAGGTGCGGTATCTGGATGTGCACCAGAACTATGTGACCGTCCACGCCAGGCAGGACTATACCCTCAAGCGGACGCTGGCCGAGTTCGAGGCGGAGCTGGACGAGCAGTTCTTCCGGGTGGGGCGGGGGATGATCCTGAACCTGAAGCAGATCCGCCGCGTGACCAAAAAGGAGGTCGTTCTGGCGGACGGCACAGTGCTGCCCCTGCGCGCGGCAGCTATGAGCCGCTGAACCGGGCCATCATCGAGAGGACATGAGGCAGAGGAAGGGAAAACAGATGCTGAAACTTTTTTCAAGGCTTTTGGATCACCGCATCGAAGCCTACCAGCGGGAGCTCATCGAGACGCATTACAAAGAGGTGGACAACATGTACCGCCAGATGCGGGGCTGGCGGCACGATTACCGCGGCCACATCCAGACCATGAAGGTCCTGGCGGCGCAGGGGGATCTGGAAGGCATCCGGGCTTACCTTGACCAGCTGGACACCGACCTGAACACCGTGGACCTTGCGGTCAAGACGGGCAACGCCATGGCGGATGCCATCCTCAACAGCAAGATCTCCCTCGCGAAGAGCCGGAACATTCCGGTGCAGATCGACGCCCATATCCCGGTCCGGCTGAAGATGAGCGAGTTGGACCTCTGCTGCATCCTCGGCAACCTGTTCGACAACGCCATGGATGCCAGCGCCGCCCTGCCCGAAGCCGAACGCCTCATCCGGGTGTATCTGGATATGAAGGGCACCCAGCTCTACATCTCGTTCACCAACTTCACGGCCAGCCAGAAGCAGACAAAACTTGCCGGGCGGTTCGCCACCACCAAGGGCGCGGGCCACGGCTTCGGTCTGGTGCGCATCGACGCCATCGTCGAAAAACTGGACGGCTACCTCAGCCGCAACAGCGAGGATGGAGCCTTCACGACGGAAATCTTGATCCCGCAAATGTAAAAATGGAACTTCGTACAACCTCTCCGTCAATGCTTCGCATTGCCACCTCTTCTTGTAGGAGAGGCTTTGGCAGTCCTCGCAACGTCTCCGGTTTCGCCAGAGGCTCTCCTACCAGGAGAGCTGTCGAGCGCAAGCGAGACTGAGAGGTTGTACAACGGAGAGGTTGTACCAAGGAAACCATTGCAATTCATCCCCCAAAATGAACCGTTCGTCCCCGATCTGTGCCGGGGACGATTTTTTGTGGTAGGATAGGCCCAGACGAACGAAAAGGGGAATCCCACATGGAAACGGGAACGAACAAAACGAAGCAAAAACCAAAATACGACCTCTGGCAGATCACGGCCTATATGCTGGGCGTGGCATGGCGGGGCAGACATTGGACGGTGTTCACGGTCGGCCTCTCGCTGGCGCTGGTCACGGCAGGCAGGACTATCGCGGAGCTGCTGTTTGCCCCGGCGGTGCTCCGGGTGCTGGAACAGGGGATGGCGCTGGGCCGTCTGCTGGCGGTCATTGGCGGTTTTTCCGTGCTGCTGGTCGCACTGACCTTCCTGCAAAGTTATCTGAGCGAACGGAATCTCTTTGGAAAAATGAACGTCCGGGTCGATATCCTGGACCTCTCGGCCCGCAAGCGGGCCGGCACCTCCTACCCGAACCTGCTGGACAAGCGCTTCCTGGATCTGAGCGCCAAGGCCGACCGGGCCGGATGCACCAACAATGAGTCCGTCGAAGCATTCTGGGTGAGCTGGGGCGAGATCCTGACCAACCTCTTCGGCTTCGGGGCCTACCTGCTGCTGTTGTCCGGCCTGAACGCCTGGCTCTGCCTGCTGGTCTGCGCCACATCGGTCGTCAGCTATCTGGCGTCCCGGCGGATCAACGAGTGGGGCTATCGCCACCGCGAGGAGGAAGCCGGGTATGTGAAGCGGCTGGCCTACGTGCAGAGGTCGCCACCGACCGGCAGTACGGCAAGGATATCCGCATCTTCGGCCTGCGGGAGTGGGTGGAGGAACTCTGGGAGAGCACGATGCGGCTTTACCACGGCTTCCTGCTCCGGCGGGAGACGGCCTACCTCTGGGCCAATGTCATCGACCTGGCCCTGCTGCTGGTGCGCAACGGCGCGGCCTATGCCTACCTGATCTGGCTGACACTGGAACAGGGCCTGCCGGTCTCGCAATTCCTGCTCTATTTCGGCGCGGCCACCGGTTTTGCCCAGTGGGTCAGCGGCATTCTGGAAAAATTTGCAAAACTGCACAAGCAGTGTCTCGACATCTCTACCGTGCGGGAATTTCTCGAATATCCGGAACCGTTCCGCTTTGAGGACGGCCTCCCGCTGGAAAAGCGGCTGGATACCCCCTATGAGCTGCGGCTCGAAGGGGTCAGCTACCGGTACCCCGGCGCGGAGAAGGACACCATCCACAAACTCGACCTGACCGTCCGCCCCGGCGAGAACCTCGCCATCGTGGGCCTGAACGGTGCGGGCAAGACCACGCTGGTCAAGCTGCTCTGCGGCTTCCTCGATCCCACCGAGGGCCGTGTCCTGCTCAATGGGCAGGACATCCGCCCGTATAACCGCCGGGATTATTACAAGCTGTTCGCGGCGGTGTTCCAGGATTTCTCGGTCCTGTCGGCCACCGTGGCCGAGAACGTGGCCCAGTGCCGCACCGGCATCGACGAGGCCCGCGTCTGGCACTGCCTGGACGAAGCGGGCCTGATCGAAAAGGTGCAGAGCCTGCCCAAACAGTTGGAAACGCAGATCGGCCGGGAGGTCTACGAAGACGGCGTCGAGCTGTCCGGCGGGCAGACCCAGCGGCTGATGCTGGCCCGTGCGCTGTACAAGGATGCGCCTGTGCTGGTGCTGGATGAACCCACCGCCGCGCTCGACCCCATCGCCGAGAACGACATCTACCAGAAATACAACGAGATGACGGCAGGCAAGACCAGCCTGTTCATCTCGCACCGGCTGGCCTCCACCCGCTTCTGCGACCGCATCCTCTATCTGAAGGACGGCCGGGTGGCCGAGGAAGGCACCCACGAAGAGCTGCTGAAACGGGGCGGCGGCTACGCCGACCTGTTTGAGGTGCAGAGCCAGTATTACCGGGAGGAGAACGAAGCATGAGCGCATCGAACAAAACGATCACCATCCGGCAGGGGTGCCGGTACGCCTGGCGGGAGTGGAACATCTTCTGGAAGCTGTCGCCGAAGTTTTTCTATGCTACCTTTGCCAGTGCCGCCCTCACGGCGCTGAGCCCTTATGCCACGGTCTGGCTGTCGGCCCAGCTGGTGGGCGAACTGTCCGGCGGGCGGGACCCGCACCGGCTGATGGTCTGGGTGCTCTGGACCCTGGGCACGACCGCCGTGCTGACCCTTCTGCGCGCAGCGGCGCTCCACTGGAAGGAAGCGGAAACGGACGACCTCTGGCAGCGGCAGACCCGAACGTATATGGACAAACAGATGTCCCTCGACTACGTGGATGAGGACAGCCAGCGGGTCTATGACATGTACAGCCAGATCCAGCAGGACGCCAGGCTCACGGGTGCGGGCGGCACGGTCTGCATTTTGCAGGTGGAGAAGATCGCCACGGCACTGTTCCAGATTCTGGGCGGCGTGGTGCTCTGCTGGGGGCTGTTCACCGCGGCGGTGCCGGATGGGCGGTTGGCCTTTCTGGGGCACCCGCTGTTTCTGGCGGCGTTCTGGGCCGTGATGGTCTGCACCGCCTGCCTGTCGCCCGTGTTCGCGGGGCAGGCGGCCAAATATATGCCGCTGCTGCAGGAGTCCGGAAGCTGGCAACCGGATGTTCCACGTCCAGCTCACCCTGCCGGAAGAGCCGAAGAACGCCCCCGACCTGCGGATGTACGACCAGTACCAGAATGTCGTCAGCGGCTATATGGTGGGTCTGTGGGATGACTTCGCGAGGCTGCGCCGGGGCGCGATGGGAATCTTCCTGTCGGCCTCCTCGGCGGTGCCGGCGCTGCTGATGGGGCTGGTCTATCTCTTCGTCTGCCTCAAGGCCTGCGGCGGGGCGTTCGGTCTGGATGCCGTGACGCAGTACCTTGGTGCGGCCGCCAGCCTGTTCCAGGGCGTTGTCACCCTTGTGAACATGCTGGCCGAGATGGAGATCAACGGCGTCTATATGAAAAACATCTTCGATTACCTCGACCTGCCCAACAACATGTATCAGGGCAGCCTGACCACCGAAAAGCGGAGCGACCGCCAGTATACGGTGGAGTTCCGGGATGTCTCCTTCCGCTACCCCGGCAGCGCGCAGTACGCCCTGCGCCACCTGAACATGAAGTTCAAAGTCGGCGGGCGGCTGGCCGTGGTGGGGATGAACGGCAGCGGCAAAACGACCTTCATCAAGCTGCTTTGCCGCCTGTACGACCCCACCGAGGGGGTCATCCTGCTGAATGGCATCGACATCCGGAAGTACCGCTACGACGAGTACATGGACATCTTCTCGGTCGTCTTTCAGGATTTCCGGCTGCTGGCCCTCCCGCTGGGCCAGAATGTCGCGGCCCGCACCGGATACGATGCCGCCCGCGTGACCGACTGCCTGCAAAAGGCGGGCTTCCGCGACCGGCTGGCGGCGATGCCGCAGGGGGCTGGACACGGCGCTGTATCAGGAGCTGGACGAGAACGGCGTGACCGTCTCCGGCGGCGAGGCACAGAAGATCGCCATCGCGCGGGCTTTGTACAAGGATGCGCCCTTCATCATCCTGGATGAACCCACCGCCGCGCTCGACCCCGTGGCCGAGGCGGAGATCTACGCCAAATTCAACGAGATCGCGGGGGACAAAACGGCCATCTACATCAGCCACCGGCTGTCCTCCTGCAAGTTCTGCGATGAGATCGCCGTCTTCGACCACGGCGAGGTCATCCAGCAGGGCACCCACGAGCGCCTGCTGGCCGACACCGCCGGAAAATACTATGCGCTGTGGAACGCACAGGCCCAATATTACACGGAGGAACCGGCATAAAAGACACGGTCCGGATTGGATTTTTTGAACAGTTTTTGCTGCAAAAAACTATGCGTTTCCACAAAAAGCGGCTCGAATTGTGAACTCTTAGGGCGAACGGCTTGAAAAGAATTTGCATCCTGTGTACAATGAAACGAAAGTGAGAACGATCATGACGCGGAAAAAGTACCTGTGTGCGGCACTCCAATTCTTTGAAGCGAAAAAGGAGGGACGTTCGACCCTATGAGACATTCTTTTCACCCGATGGGACGGGCGCTTTGTGCCCTGCTGTTGGGGGCAACGCTGACCCTCTCGCCGCTGGCGGCGCAGGCAGCGCCCCGCGCGGAGAACCGTTCCGCAAAGCTCGCGCTGGAAGTGACCGAGATGGAGCTGGAGATCACAGCGGACGACCCGCGCCCCAAAGCCTACCTTTACACCGGCGGGCAGAGCGATTATTACTTCATCGTCTGGATGAGCAGCAACCCCAGTGTGGCCACCGTGGACGGCGACGGCAAGGTAACGGCCCGCAGTGTGGGCAAGGCCACCATCACCGCCATCTCGGACCACGGCGACCGCGCCGCCTGCGAAGTCACCGTCACCCGCAAGGGGGAGGAGGCCGAGGCGCAGAAACCCACCCTCAGCGAGACCAGTCTGGAGCTGGTGCAGCAGTACGATGCCCTGCACCCTACACAGCAGCTCACGCTGACCAACAGCGACCATTCCTTTATTTATGTGTACCAGTGGCGCAGCAGCGACCCCAACATCGCATCGGTCGATGACAAAGGCGTCGTGACGGCCCAGAAGCCGGGCAGCGCCACCATCACGGCGTTTGCTTCCAACGGGCAGGCGCTGCGGTGCGCCGTCACGGTCACATCCGAGGTCGGAAAGGTCACACTGAACAAGACGGACCTGCTGTTCAAAACGGTGGGCAGTCAGGAGGCCCTGTGCGCCACGGTGGCCGTGGAGAGTGGCGGCAGTGTGCCCATCACCTGGGTCACCAGCAATCCGGGCGTTGCCACGGTGGACACCAACGGCGTCGTGACGGCTGTGGCCGACGGCGAGGCAAAGATCACCGCCCTTTCGCCCAGCGGCCGATACGCGGTGTGCAGTGTGGTCGTCGGCCTGGCCGGGGACAAATACGACACCGAAGAGGACCTGGCCGACGAGCTCAAGCTCCCGGACCCGTATGTGGCCGTCCGGTTGAATCGGCTTTCCTGAGCATAAAAATAAGCCGCGCCTTCGCAGGTGCGGCTTATTTTCATGCAGTCAGATCTCGTTGCCGGAGTCAAGAGAAGATCTGAAATTTCACGAAAATTTTTTTACACCCCCGGCAGGAACAGCATCGTCCCGCGGGCGGCCATCATGGGCTGGAACGCGCAGCTGAACAGCCCGCCCGCCACGGCCAGCACCAGGGCGAAGAGCAACAGCAGCATCAGACGGGGAGCATGGGGAGACCTGCGGGGACCTTGCTTGCGCTGCATGGCGCATCCTCCTTTCCGGAACATCATCTGCCCCAGCCTATGCACCCGCTGCGCCGATTGTGCACCGGGGCGAAGTGTGGTACACTAAGGGGGAACGATACGGAGGACTTTTTATG
>ENA-OQCO01000920-OQCO01000920.1-human-gut-metagenome-genome-assembly--contig:-NODE-920-length-13471-cov-0.894709_pt1 | contig 13471 bp, 12 predicted proteins | sample MGYA00242500_ERZ504582 | MGnify/ENA primary metagenome ERZ504582 (study PRJEB26092, sample SAMD00036346) | human gut metagenome | host: Homo sapiens | study: EMG produced TPA metagenomics assembly of...
CCTTGGGTGCGTACCAGTTCATTGACCGCCAGTTCCATATCCGCATCATTATCTCCTACGACGATGATATTGTGGGAATCATGGGAGACGCTGGAAGCGATGGCGCCGCCGCGAAGCCCGAACCCGGACAGGATGCCGACTCCGGTTCTGCCGGTTCCTTTATGCCGCTCGATCACGGCAATCTTATTGAATTCTTGGTCTGCCTCGAACTCCTTCTCTCCCGGAACCTGGCATACAAGGTCCTTCGTGGTGATCTGTCCTTCCTCCATCTGGATGACATGCGCACGCTTCCCTTGCAGCGGAAGCTTCAGGCATTCTTTTGAGAAGTTCTCCAGATGTATCGTGTGCTTCAGTCCACTCGGGCATTCTCTTCTCTTATCCAGTTCATTCCTGCCTACTTTCCTCCCTTTAAAGAACACTTCGCTGACATTCATGCTGCATAGATCATCCAGCACCACGATGTCGGCCTGATATCCCGGCGCAATCGCCCCGATATGCCGAAGCCCATAGCATTTTGCCGCATTAACCGTGGCCATCTGGATTGCCTGTACGGCAGGGATGCCTAATTCCACGGCCTTCTTAACGTTATAATTAATATGCCCATCTTTTTGAATCTCTTCTATATGCTTGTCGTCCGTACAGAAGCAGAAGCCTTCCGTACTGATTCCATGCTCTACGATTCCCTTCACGATTGCCTCCAGATTCCTGGCGGCGCTGCCTTCCCGGATTAAGATCTGCATGCCTAAGCGGCGTTCTTTCAGCGCATAATCAAAGTCCGTGCATTCATGATCCGTAGCGATTCCAGCCATTGCATACGCTGCCATATCCTCGTCGCCAAGCCCTGGCGCATGGCCATCCAATGTCCTCCCCTGAAATAGTTCCAGTTTCTCGTGCATCCTGGCATCCCCGCTTACCACGATACATAGTCCATCACTTCCCCCAGGCCGAGTATCCGGGGATGATCCAGATAAGGCTTCATCTTATCGGCCGTAAATTCACATCCATTATCATCAAATTCCGTAGACGGCACGCAGGAAGGCATCATCACATACACATTCGCCTCCACATTCTCGGTCTGTTCCAGTATATAGTCAATTCCCGCCGCCCCTGATACATTGGCAGATTCATGGGGATCCACAATATAGGTCGTGGTGCCGCACTGCACCGCCTGGCCAATCAGTTCAGAAGGCGTCACCAGCGTAGACTCCAGATGGAGATGGCTGTCGATGAATCCCGGACAGAGGTATTTTCCCTCCATATCTCTTTCTTCAATTCCTTCAAATTGGCCTACGCCCACGACGATGCCCTCTGCTATAGCCACATCCCCTTTGATGACTTCTCCGGTAAATACATTAACCACATTTGCATTCTTAAGCACAAGTTCTGCCTTCGCATTCTTCTTTGCCGCCTCTGCGCACAGACGGTATCTTTCCAGTTCCATAACTGCCCCTCCTTGACTATTCTAAGCACGCGCGTTGATGCTACCTGATATATCCTTCCTGGAATGCCTTTGCCTTATTATAGGCATACAGTTCCGCCATTGTTGCCTCCGCATATGGATTCACAAAGAAAATCCCCACTATCCCGCAGGTGATCAGGGACAGGAAGTACCAGCCCAGAAAAGAAAGCGTAAGTTCAAATGCCTTCAGTTTTCCCCATCCATCATCCGCTTGCTGATCGCAAAAGCCGATTTTCTATCCATTGCCGGATTCTCTGCCAGGATATAAGGCACCATAAGATACTCATAAATCTTGACAATTCCCGGTATTACTAAAAGCAGAGTCCAAAGGGATATAAACAGGTCCCTCAGAAATATTGTCAGCACGATATTCCCGTAATGTCCGGACTTGAATCCGTCAAATATGGTGGCCACATCCGGGGTTCCATTCTTATTCAATATAAAGAAACGCTTGCCGCCGACTTCCAGAAGATTCCCTATAAATATCCGAAGCAGCGCGACAAGCAGAGCCACCAGCAATACGACGATGCCCATTGCCACCCCGACCCTGGGAAAATATCTGGTATAGCTGTGACTGTAAAGATGATGGCCGCTGTTATAATAATTGGTGGCAGATATCGAATATCTCCGGTTCCCCCAGGAACTGCCTACGCTAAAAACGGCTGACACCACCATCATAATAAAAGTTACGCCTACGCAAGGCCAGTAATTTCTCTGAAAAGCAAACTTTCCATTCCTCTTCAATTGTTCTCTTGTCCACATAATCTCATGCCCTCCCTAAATGTTACTCCTATTATACTCTAAGTCAGCATACATTGCCAGAACATATCAAAAAAGGACCAATCCGGCAGTTCCTTAAAAGGATTGCCGGATCGGTCCGGATAACGCTGTCTTGATCCATCTATATATTTCTGGCCAATTCATACGCATTCCATATTGCGTACATGATGTTGCTCACCTGTTCCGCATCCCCGAGCAGATGCACGTATGGCATGGATGCCTTGATTTCTTCATAAATTCCTCGTTCAGGCGCATAGCCTACCGCGCAGATTACCGTGTCGGCAGAGATCGTCTTCTCTCCGTCCGGAGTCTTTACCCGGTAGCCTTCTGCCGTCTTTTCCGTCACGCAGCTGCCGGTAAGAATATCGATCTTATGGAATTTCAGCAGGTCTTGAAGCATATCCTTATTCGCCGAGCATAAAGGCCCGCCCACGCTTAAGATATCCTGCATAAGTTCCACGATGGTGACATCTACGTTCCTGTCCTTTTTCAGCCACAGGGCAGTCTCGCATCCAACCAGTCCTCCGCCGATAATAATCGTAGATTTTCCCGCATCCGCCTTCTCTGTCAGGACATCCTCGGCAGCAAGCATCTCTGCTCCCGGAATCTTCAGCATCTTCGGGTTAGAGCCCGTAGCCAGAATGATCTCGTCCGCCTTGGACGCTTTTAATTCTTCTATGGTAATCGTCTTATTAAGCTGTACATCGACTCCGAATTTCTTTAACTGGAGATCATACCAGCGGATCAAGGCATGGTCGTCTTCTTTGAATCCAGGCGCTCCGCCTGGGATCAAATTGCCTCCCAGAGATGAGGCCTTCTCGCATAAGGTCACCTTATGGCCCCTCATCGCGCTGACTCTGGCTGCTTCCATTCCTGCAACTCCGCCTCCCACGATCAATATCTCCTTGGATGCCATAGCCGGTGTCAGGCCATACTCCGCCTCCCGGCCACACGCAGGATTGACAGCGCAGGAAATCTGAGCGTAGGCCGCCAGCCTTCCCATACATCCTTCCTGGCAGGAAGGCAGGGACGTACCTCTTCAAATTCTCCACGCATGATCTTGTTCGGAATATCCGGGTCTGCAAGGAGCGGCCTCCCAAGAGCGATCATATCCGTCTGGCCCTTCCTTATAGCTTCGCTGGCCAAATCCGGATTTCCATACGTCCTGCCGTAATGACCGGAACGTCAACCACCGTCTTGAGAATTTCATTGTAAGGAAGATACATTCCTTTCTCATGATACATCGGCGGATGGTTCCAGTACCAGGAATCATAGGTGCCTACATCCGCGTTCAACGCATCATAGCCTGCTTCTACAAGAAGTCTTGCAGCCTCTTTTCCTTCTTCGATGTCCCGTCCCTTTTCCTGGAATCTTCGCCTGGAAGCGCGCCCTCTCTCCAGTCTTTTACGAAACTCTTGAGACTATATCTGAGGGAAACCGGATAATCCTGGCCGCATTCCTGCTTGATCGCCTGCACGATCTCCGTCGCAAACCGGAGTCTGTTTGCCAGAGAGCCGCCATATTCATCCGTCCTCTGATTGTAGAATGAGATTGCAAACTGGTCCAGCAGATATCCTTCATGAACCGCATGGATCTCAACGCCGTCGAATCCCGCCTTTTTACAGACCGCCGCTGCCTCGGCAAACTTTCTGATATAAGTATGTATCTCTTCTACCGTAAGTTCCCGGCAGATGACATCATCCAGAAACCGGTGCGGAATAGGGGATGGCCCTACCGCCACCTTCCCTACGATGCTTGGGATGCTGACTCTCCCGAAGCCTCCGGAAAGCTGGGAAAATATTTTTGCCCCATAGGCATGGACTCTTTCTGTCATTGGCTTTGCCGTCTTGATAAAGTTTAATGGATTGACGGTAGGACAAGGCATAGAAGGCATCACGCATTTCTCGATCTCATTCTCCACATAGGTAACGCCCGTCATAATCAGCCCGGTACCGCCCTGGGCACGCCTTACATAGTACTCCACGCCTTTTTCATTATAGCAGCCCTGCTCATCGCAGAGTCCGCCGGGCCCCATCGGAGCCATGACATATCGGTTCTTTAATTCAAGTTTGCCGATCTTGATAGGTTCGAACAATATCTTATGATTCTCTTTCATCATAATTCTTTACCCCTTTGCATTCATATTCAATAGTTGCAAAAGATTGGATCCATCTTTCTTTAAGTTCATCCTATCATATAAAGTTCCTTTACTTGCAAGCCTTAATTGGGAATTATTTAACAGATCGGCATCCACAGTTCCACATAGGTATGCAGATGCTGGCCTCTCTCCACTTCGACAAGAAGGATCTTCCCCCACGGCTGGCCACAGACCTGAAAGTTTCTGCCCTTAGCATACTCATATGCGCTGAGGAAGCACTTCTGGGGATGGAATGCAAAATCATCCTCCGCCTTTACAATCGTGTGAAGGCAGGAAGCCGCGTTAAGCCTCAGAACTTTAAGCCCCATCGGGAGTTGTTCCTTCAAGGGGCTGTCAGCGTCGATGATATAGCCAAAGCCACTGCTCTCATCCGAACTTCTGCGCACGGCAAGGCAGACTTCCGGCATATTCTTTACCCACTGCTTTACCATGTCCTGCCTGTCACGTTCTTTTGGAAGCCAGCCGCCGATGTCATCCTGTGCAAAGATGATCCTCGGGGACTTGTCAAACTCATATCTTCCGTTCAGTCTCTCAATCAATTGGATGCTTTTGATATGCTCCTTTATATTAGCGGCCAGTTCCTGATAATGACGCGCTTTTTCAAGTGCCGCGTTCCTTGCCTCTATCTCCCTTTCGCAGATCTTCTTCCAGTTATTTTCTTCGCCGCTGAACTGCGTTACGATCTGTTTCATCGGAATCTCCATGGACCGGTATTTTGTGTAGGAAAGAAGCCGGAATACATCCTCTTCATTATAATAGCGGTGCCCGTTCTTCTCTTTTCCCACGTTGATCAGATGCTCTTTTTCAAAATACCGGATCGCGCTGGTCGTAATTCCCAGTATCCTGGCAATATCCGTTATTCCACATTTCATTCAAAGGACCTCCAGACCTAAAGTTGCTTTATGTATTATTTCTTATAGGGCGTTCCCTCCAGAGGCAGTTGCGTCTGGAACTTGCCGTTCCATCTGTAATATGCCCCGGCTATGGCTGGCGCCGTCGGAATAGAAGTGATCTCTCCGATTCCGATTGCCCCGTATGCCTCCTCGATGCCCGGCTTCTCCACAATAATAGACTGTAATTTGGGAACCTTGTCTGCTTTGAACAGCCCCAGGGTTCCGAATTTGGCCTTCGGCATCCCCTCTTCCAGAGGGAACCTCTCCGTCAGGGCGAATCCCATGCCCATGACTACGCCGCCTTCAATCTGGCCTTCCACGCTCAGCGGATTGACCGCCTTGCCAAGGGCATGGGCCGCCGCCATTCTCTTCACGGTTCCGTCCTCATTCAGCGCGCACAGCTGGGTGGCGTATCCGTAGGCCACATGGGATACGGGGTTTTGCACGTCCGCCCCCATCTTATCCGTCTTTGCCAGATACTCTCCATAATATTCCTTTCCTTCCAGCCCATCCAGGCTATGCTCTTTTAAGTCCTCGCACAGTTTCAAGGCCGCCCGCCTGGCTGCCTCTCCGGTTACCAGCGTCTGCCTGGAGCCGGATGTGGTGCCGGAATCCGGAGCCATGGAAGTATTCGGCCTGCAGTATTCGATCTCGTCAAGCGTAAGGCCTGTGGTTTCCGATAGCACCTGCACCAGCACGCTGCCTAGTCCCTGCCCGATGCAGGAAGCGCCGGTATGAATCTGGACCTTCCCTTCCTTGACCAGCAGGCGGCAGCGTCCCCAGTCCGGCAGTCCTACGCCCACGCCCGCATTCTTCATTGCACAGGCGATTCCGGCATAAGGCTCGCTGTCATAGATGTCTTTTACCGCTTCCAGCGTCTCTGCCACCGCTGTGGAAGGATCCGCAATCTGGCCATTTGGCAGTACCTGTCCCGGACGGATCGCGTTGCGGTAGCGAATCTCCCATGGCCGAGATCCCCACCATTTCCGCCAGCTGGTTCAAATTCATCTCCGACGCAAAGCAGGTCTGGGTCACGCCGAATCCACGAAATGCCCCTGCCGGAGGGTTATTGGTATAGACTGCCGTACCGTCGATGTCTATGTTCTGGAAGTTATAGGGTCCGGCCGCATGGGTACAGGCCCGCTGGAGCACCGGCCCGCCAAGGGATGCGTAAGCGCCGGTATCTGACACTACTTTTGCTTTCATCCCTACCAGGTATCCCTCTTCGTCACAGGCCGTAGTCACGTCAATCCACATCGGATGGCGCTTTGGATGAATCAGGATGCTCTCTTTCCTGGTCAATTTCACCTTCACGATCCGCTTGGTCAGATAAGCGACCAGCGCCGCATGGTGCTGCACGGTCACGTCTTCCTTGCCGCCGAATCCGCCTCCCACCAGTTTATTTTCCACAATGATCTTTTCCCTGGGAAGGCCCAGCATCAAGGAGCACTCATGCTGCGTGTCATAGGTTCCCTGGTCTGTAGAGTAGATGAATACCCCGTCGTCAAAAGGCATTGCCACCGCTGTCTCCGGCTCCAGGAAGGCGTGTTCTGTCCAGGGGGTCTCATAATGATTGGTCACCTTATACTTTGCCCCGGCGATTGCCTGGCCTGCGTCTCCCCTTATCAGATGTTCATGGGCCAATATATTGCCGCTTTCATGAACCTTTGGAGCGCCTTCTTTAAGGGCCTCGAATGGGTCGAATACCCCTTCCTGCACTTCATAGTCCACTTCCACCAGGCTCTTCGCCTCTTCCAGCACTTCCATGCTTTCCGCTGCCACCAGGCAGATGGCATCTCCCAGATAATGAGTCATTCCTCCTACCGGGATCAGGGCATCCCAATCCTGCTTCAGATGGCCCACCTTGATATCGCCGGGAATGTCGTTGGCGGTAAATACGCCTACGACCCCTTGCAGTCCCCGGGCTTTCTTTGTATGGATCGCCAGCACCAGGCCCTGGGACTACTTGGATCTGACCGCGCTTGCATAGATCATGCCATCCAGATAGACGTCGTCCGGGTATTCCCCCGTCCCCAGCACCTTTTCTCGCGCGTCGATCCTCTGCATGGCCATTCCCACAGGAACCTTTCCCTGCTCTTCCTCCACCGGAAGACCTTCTCTTAAGATCCGGGCGCTTAAAAGAATCGCCTCAATGATCTTCTTATAGCCGGTGCACCGACAGACATTATTACGGATTGCCGCTATGACTTCCAGCCTGTCAGGAGCCGGGTTTACATCCAGCAGAGCCTTGGCGCACATGACCATTCCCGGGATGCAGAACCCGCACTGTACAGCCCCCTGCCTTGGCAAAAGCATAGCCATATACGTCCTTTTCCCGCTGGCTTAATCCTTCCACCGTAAGAATCTTCTTTCCTTCCATCTTTGACACCATCGGAATACATGCCCTTGTGGCCTTCCCGTCCACAATCAACGTGCATGTGCCGCATGCGCCCTCGCTGCATCCGTCTTTTACCGATGTCAGGCGAAGGTCATCCCTTAAGTACCGGATAAGCTTCTTATCCGTCTCCGTCTCATAGATTTGTCCATTTATATGTAACCGATACATAGAACCCCTCCCTACTCGGTCATATCTTCTTTCCTGTCTATATCCCGCAGTTCTTCCTTTGCCGTCTCCAATACCAGGATGTCCCCGGGATAATTTTTCATTACCTGGCGTCCTCCTGTATCTCCGGCAAGGCCAAGCAATTCCTTAAAGTATCTCTGATCCCAGACTACTGGATTCCCTGGCCGTCCGTTCCTTCCCGCGCATACGATCTTCCCGGGATTCTCCTGTGCCTTTCGCAGCAGGCGGCTGATGGTATCGGCCTTAAGTTCCGGCTGGTCGCACACGGCGAACAGGACGCCTTTCAGTTCCGGATTTTCTGCCATGGCCTCCCGAAGGCCCAGAATCAGGGAATGGGAAATGCCAAGCGCGGGCTGCTGATTTACAACCGCCTGCATGCCCAGCCTTTCGGCATCCTCAAGAATCTCAGGATAGCGGCTCACCACAATTCTATAAAGGGCCGGAAACGCGCTTAAGACTTTCAGCATATGCTGGTACATGGGCATGCCTTTCGTCTCCTCAAGCAGCTTGTTGGCGCCATACCTGACACTGCTTCCGGCAGCCAGAAGGATGATGGCATACCTGCTGCCCCATTCATATTTCTGCCGCTCATACCTTGTCACTGCCTCCAGCACGCCTCCGCCGATGCTCCTCGCCTTATCCGATATGCTCTCGCAATACTCCCGGCACTGGCGCGCGTCAATATCGCCGATTTTTAATCCCTTTGTCACACGCACGCCCGGCTGCAGCATTCCCCGGACAATTCCCGTCATCTCGGCATATACTGCGGCGCTGCCTGTCTCTGCCACCTTCTGTCCTTTTTCCACCACATCGCCGATCGTGGCGCAAGGCTCCATGATTCCGTCCGCCTGGGCGCGTATCAGCCGTTCGGACGCATATCCTCCGATCTCTCCTGGCACGCCCGTATCAGGGATAGCACACCCTTTCGCAATCACCCGTCCAAGATCGTGCCCCCGCTTCGTCTCAATGACAAAGTGGCAGTCCTCTCCTGCGGTGAAGCCCGGGCCAATTCCGATGACCAAAGGCGCATCCGTGATGCAGGTCCCTATATTACGCTTTGCCATCACCGCGTCGATCACGACTTCCGGCTGATATGCTTCCCGTATGCTTGCGGTCTCATCCACGATCACCGCAATCCGGCCTTCTTCCAGCACCTTTTCGACTCCTTTAAGATCCCGCACCAGTACCGCGCGCACATCCTCCACCTGGGCTTCCCCTTCATAGACCGCTCTGGAAAATGCAACAGATCTTCGCACAGTAAGAGGAACCGCGATCTCTGTCATCACTATCTTATAACCGCACGCATGCAGCCTCGCCGCAATTCCTGTGGCCCAGATCCCCCGCGCCTTTTATCAAGATCTTCATTCTTCTGTCTCCTCCTGCCCGCCTATTCCTGTTCTGCCCCGATCCCCGTAGCTGTCCGGTCTCTTCTGACAGCCCCGTCGTCCTGTGTACCCTTCGAATGCCTTGCCGGAAAAGTTCCTCTCCGATTCCAGCCGCTGCCTCTTTTAACCTTTCATCGTCTGCCTGATTCAGAATCACCTGATAATCCATAGAAGAGGCAACACCTTTTCTTCCGCCTTTTCGGCTTGCGGCTAATATCGCTATATCATGAGTGGCAGGATGTCCTGACCACTCTTTCCCAATATTTCCTCCACCTTATCAACTCTCAGGCAGGAATCTTCGATGGCTGCGCCGATTGCCTGCAGCCCATAGACCGACAGCACCAGGACCGAATCGGGATGAAGTACCGGCTCGTAGTCCGCCGGCGCCTTGCAGGGACGCCCTTTCGCGCCATCTGCCTCAATTAGCACGCAGGCTCCCATCGCAATTGCCTCGTCAAGCAGTTTCTTCTGTTCCTGTTCCGGAAATGCTTGGATCTTTCCATTCCCGCAGGGATCTCCCATCCAGACCTTTCCCGTATCCTTCAGAATCTGTCTCATGCGTTGCACGGACGGCTTATCCAGGAAATAAGATGCTTGGATCTGCTGGATGTGGGTAGTGGTGGATACCACGACGGGAATGCCTCTCTTTTCATGCTCTTTCATAAGCCTGGCAATTACCGTCGTCTTTCCTCCTGCTCCCACGACCGAGAGAATCCCGGGCTCTCTGTTATTCAATCCTAGTGCTTCATACAGGCTGCCTTGCTTTTTCCAGCCGTCCTCTATATAACTTTCTATCCTCATGCTTCTGCCTTTACATACGTTCCTTGATATGCCTCTTTCACCTCGCCATTTTCCGCCACCAGGGTTCCCCGCAGATAGACCTGCTCTGCCCTACCTTTGACCTGCGTTCCTTCCATCGGGCAGAACCCGGATGCCGACTGCTGGTTTTCGGCGGCAAGGATCCACGCAGTCTCTGGATTCCACACCACGATATCTGCGTCGCTTCCCGGCAGGATTGCCCCTTTCCTTGGATAAAGGTGGTACAGTTTCGCCGGATTCTCCGCCAGATAGCTGCACATCTAGCTCCAAAGTAATCCTTCCTTCATTCACGACCGAATGATAGATGAGCGCCGGACGCTCTTGTGCGCCTGGCATGCCGCATGGCGTTTTGGAGAAGTCTTCTGCCCCCATCTCCTTCTGCTGGGCGGTAAAACTGCAGTGATCTGTTCCAATCGTCTGTATCGTTCCCTCCTTCAGGGCATTCCACAGTACTTCCTGGTCTTCCTGATTCCTTAAAGGAGGCGCGATCATATATTTTCTGGCTTCCTGTCCTTCCAGCTCATATCTGCTTCTATCCAGCAGAAGGTACTGCGGACAGGTCTCCACATACACCGTCTGCCCTGCATCCCTTGCTCTTCGGATCTCTTCGTATCCTTCCTTGGAACTTAGATGCACGATGATGACCGGAGTATCCACGCATCTGGCTATCTTAAGCAGACGGCCGATTGCCTCGGCCTCAGCCAGGGCCGGCCTGGTATCCGGATAATCCGCCACATTTTTCCTGGAACCTTTGTTCCTTAGCGTCTCATCAAGCCTTGCCCCGATGATGCCATGGTTCTCGCAGTGCACGCCTGCGATCCCGCCCAGTTCCTTAAGCCTTAGAAGAACCTCATACATGCTTTTATCATCTACCATCATGGCATCGTATGTCATATATAGTTTGAACGAATGTATTCCGCCTGCTGCCACCGCTTCCAGTTCCTCGCAGATCTCTTCCCTCCAGTCCGACAGGGCGAGATGGAACGCATAATCACAGCTGGCCTTGCCATCCGCCTTTTCATGCCAGTGCTGAAGGGCAAAGGAAAGGCTTTCCCCCTTATTCTGAGTGGCAAAGTCGATGATGCAGGTGGTGCCTCCTGCGATTTCTGCCTTGGTTCCTGTATCAAACCCGGTTCAGCAGTCACGGTACCCGACACCTCCAGATCCATGTGGGTATGCGGGTCAATGAACCCAGGAAACAGTAGTTTCCCCGTCACGTCTACTATCTCTGCGTCTTTAAATTCCAGATCCTCGCCCATGGCAAGAATCTTCTCACCCTTCACCAGGACATCCATTTTCTTAAGTCCGTCACCGCTTACCACGGTGCCGCCGCGGAATAATCGTTTCATAGCATCTGCCTTCTTTCTATACAAATCTTAGTTATTATTTATAGAGTAAATATGTATAGTCTCTGCACACGGTCTCTATCAGTCTCATAAGACCCAGCGGAAGCTTCGCATCTTTCCCTTTTCCCATGCGAACTCTTCGCCCAGATACCGCACCTTGCAGGAGGCCTTTTCCCTATCCAGCACTGTAAATCCCTCATTCCTGCTGTCTGCCATATCTTCCTCGCTGGCGAACAGGGTAAACTTATCCAGATAAGGCGCGCTTTCATATGGACAGAAACTCTTGCAGTTACCACACTCATTACACATATAGTCTACATGGATGACCTGCCTTTTGTCCATACCCGGCACGTGAATGGATATATTTGCCGGTTTGGACAGACATCCACGCAGTTTTCGCATACGGTAGAGCAGCTTAGGCATCTGTCCGCCTCCTTCTGTCCCGGTTCCGCGAGAATTCCCTTCTTTGCGTAGATCTCTTCTTCCCTGGCTGCCCTCGCCATACTGCCGGATATTTCCATGCCCAGAATAGATTCCGCTGCCTTTATTGCATTGGCCATGCCCTTTACCACCAAGGATGGTCCGAATAATCCATCTCCGATCACATAAACGCCCTTCCGATTTGTCTCCAGAGAATCGCTTACCAGGGCGCGGCCCTTGCCGTCCACATGGATGCCGTTGGCTTCATAGAAGTCGGTAGGAACCTGTTCACCGACTGCCGCGATCACCGTATCCGCAGGAATTTCCTCTGTCTGATCCGTTACGATGACACTGGCGCGTCCGGAGCCATCTGGCTCGCCAAGCCTCGTCACCTTGCAGATCAGGCGGCCTTCTTCCATCCGGTCCGGAGCCAGCAGTTCTTTAAACTCCACCCCGTCCTCAATCGCCAGCAGAAGTTCATGCTCGTCTGCCGGCATATAACGCTTCGTGCGCCGGTATGCCAGGTAGACGTGCTCTACGCCCGCGCACCGCTTGGCTGCCCTGGCCGTATCCATGGCTGTATTGCCGCCTCCGATCACCACCACATGTTTGCCAAGATTGACAGTTCCCTTCACCCGATTGAATTCTTCCAGAAACTCCAGCGCATTTCTTACTTCCTTGCCATCCAGCTTGAGCTGTCCCCGCTTATACGCGCCTACGGCAAGAATAACCGCATCATATTCTTCCTGAAGTTCCTTGACGGAAGTCACTTCCCTGCCATAGAAAACCTTAACCCCCAGTTTCTCAAGCAGAGCAGCATCCTTTTCAATCACGCTGTCATCAATCCGAAAGTCCGGAATCACCGCGCTCACGATTCCGCCCAGTTTCTGCCTCTTTTCATAGATGGCGACGTCAGCCCCCATCCTTGCAAGATAGGAGGCTGCCGCCATGCCGGATGGACCTCCTCCAACGATGGCCACCTTCTTATGGCAGCAATCCTCCTTTTTCAGAGAGGAAAGAACAGACTCATATGCGGCTTTTGCGCACTCCAGCTTGGTATCGCGGATCTGCACCGGCGACTCATAGAAGTTGCGTGTGCAATGGCTCTGGCAGCCGTGGGCGCAGATGGTTCCCGTAATAAATGGCAGCGCATTCCGGTTCAGGATAACCTGCAGTGCCTCCTTATACTTCTCTTCCCCTGCCAGCTGCATATAGGTGCTGACTTCCTGGTGGATGGGACAGGCATCCTCGCAAGGTGCCGTGTAGCAGTCAAGAAGCGGAACCTTTTCCTTCGACTTCCTGGATACCGGCAGTTTTGCCGGCTTTACATGATGCCTGTCTGTAATGGCATCTTCCGCTACCCGCTTCAGCGCTTCTACATCGATTCCTTTAAAAGGCAAAACCCCCATATCGTCCAGCGTCTCTGCCATCTGCTTAAGCCTCTGGTATCCGCCGGGCTTTAAGATGGTAGTGGCTACCGTTACCGGCCACACGCCAGTTCCCACGATCTTGCCTATATTAAACGCGTCCGCGCCTCCGGAATAGGCGATGCGAAGGCGCCCTTCAAATGCTTCGGATAATTTTGCGGCCAGTGAGATGGATAAGGGATACAGAGACTTTCCTGGAC
>ENA-OQCO01000921-OQCO01000921.1-human-gut-metagenome-genome-assembly--contig:-NODE-921-length-13462-cov-5.644769_pt1 | contig 13462 bp, 13 predicted proteins | sample MGYA00242500_ERZ504582 | MGnify/ENA primary metagenome ERZ504582 (study PRJEB26092, sample SAMD00036346) | human gut metagenome | host: Homo sapiens | study: EMG produced TPA metagenomics assembly of...
TATTTATTTTTTATCATATACCAGAAGTCTAAAGTGTGGACAATTACAAGATTGAAAAATTCAAGTGGGGGTGTATGGAGAACAGCATTGATTGTAAAATAGGAAATTTTCAGACAGAAGGTGTTTGTAGATTTTAGCTAAACTTCTGTTAACGAATACAAAAATTATCAATCAATACCATTCAAATCACAATTGTCTTGATAAAAATACATAAATAAATCTTGCATTTTAAAACACCTTTTGTTACTATAAACGTGACGAAGGAGTCAAAGCATAAAGAAAAGTGTGCTTTGGCTCCTTTTTTATTAGCTAGAATTAGTTAATAAAAACATTCTCTCGAGAGATTTTCAATAATGTCAGAACCAGCTACTCTGACGAGCATAGAAGCATAGTTGAAAATGAGAATGGAGGAATATACTATGAACGCAGGAGATACAGCATTTATTCTGCTATGTGCAGCATTTGTATTTATTATGACACCAGGCCTTGCATTTTTCTATGGAGGAATGGTACGAAGGAAAAACGTTGGGAACACGATGATGCAGTGTGTATTTATCATGGGAGTTTCCGTGATCATGTGGGTACTTGTTGGATATGCACTATCTTTCGGTGGAAACCATGCAGGGATCATTGGAGGAGCAAAATGGTTTGGTTTTAACGGAGTTGGAATGAAACCAGGACCATACGCAGATACGATTCCAAACCTTGCATTTGCAGCATTTCAGATGATGTTTGCAATGATCACGCCAGCACTGATCACAGGATCTGTTGCAGGAAGAATGAAATTTAAAGCATTAGTTCTTTTTATTATCTTATGGTCATTGATCGTGTACTACCCAATGGCACATATGGTATGGGGAGAAGGAGGATTCTTAGCAGAGATCGGGTCTGTCGATTTCGCAGGAGGAAATGTCGTTCATATCACATCAGGGGTCAGCGGTCTGGTATTAGCTTTAACACTTGGAAAACGTCGTGGATATGACCAGGGAGTCTACCACGTACATAATACACCATTTGTATTTTTTAGGAGCTGCACTGTTATGGTTTGGATGGTACGGATTCAATGCAGGAAGTGCTCTTGCAGCAAATGGACTTGCAGCACATGCATTTATGACAACATGTGTTTCAGCAGCCGCAGCTCTTGTTTCATGGATGTTGATCGAAGTATTTTCAGAAGGAAAAACAACTTTAGTCGGAGCTTCCACAGGATTAGTTATCGGACTGGTAGCAATCACACCGGGAGCCGGATTTGTTCCAATGTGGGCAGCAGTGATCTGTGGATTATTAGTAAGCCCAATCTGCTACTTCAGTGTAAAACTGATCAAAGGAAAATTAAAGATTGATGATGCATTGGATGCATTTGGATGTCACGGAATCGGTGGTATCTGGGGTGGTATCGCAACAGGATTATTTGGAATGACATCCATCAATGGAGTCGCAAAATGGAATGGATTAGTGTTTGGAGAAACAAGATTGTTTGTAGCACAGATCATAGGGATTCTTGTATCTATCGCAGTTGCAGTAGTCGGAAGCCTGATCTGTATCGCGATTGTCCGTATCTTTACTCCATTAAGAGTTGAAGAAAGAGCCGAGAAAGTCGGATTGGATGTATCAGAACACGGAGAGAATGCTTACCCAAGTTTTAATGGTTTAGATTAAAAGAGGTGAAAATATATGTTGATCAAAATTAATGCAATCGTTCGAGAAGAGAAATTCGAAGATGTCAAAGAAGCTTTAAATAAAATCGGAGTTAATGGAATCACAGTATCACAGGTTATGGGATGCGGAGCACAGAAAGGTTTTACAGAAGTTATCCGTGGAACAAAAGTTGATATGATGATGCGTCCAAAGATTAAATTTGAGATCGTCGTATCTTCTGAAGAATGGGAAAGAAAAACGATCGAAGCTATTCAGAAATCTGCATTTACAGGAGAAGTTGGTGACGGGAAGATATTCAGTTACGAAGTAAGGAATGTAGTTAAGATCCGTACCGGAGAACGTGATGTAGATGCATTACAGGATTAGTTCTTAAAATATCTACTATTATATAGAAGAAACAGGTGATTTTTGTGGAAAAAAATAAAAATCACCTGTTTTATTGTGTATAAAATTATAAAATATAATAAGAAAGATTCATTTCTTGTAATGTGATAAAATTCGTGATAAGATGATAGCCAATCAGAGAAATAATTTTGACATTAGGAAGAGAAACATATTATATAGAAGAAAGAAGACAAGGAAAGAATGAAATTAGTAACACTAGTATCAAATAATGTAGGAGTTGATACGTATCTGGAATTAAGAAAAGCGGTCAACTTTAAACCATTATCAAGAACACAGGCGAAGAAAGCCTTAGATAACAGTTTGTATATCGTCTGCGCATACATTGATGCCAAGATCGTTGGAATGGGACGACTTGTAGGTGACGGGGCGGTCATTTGTTACATTCAGGATTTAATGATTCATCCAGATTATCAGCATTATGGAATCGGAAGTGCAATCATAGAAGATCTGATCGAGTATGTAGAGAATCTTTGTGAAGAAGGAACCGAGATCATGCTGGATCTGATGTGTGCGATCGGAAGAGAACCATTTTATCACAAACATGAATTTATTTCTCGTCCAACGGACAAATTAGGGCATGGAATGATTCGCTACATTAGAAAGTAGAGGAAAAAAATATGGAAGATAAGAGATACGATCCGTATACTGGATACGAGATCAAAGATGAAGATTCAACACAAGAATATCATACACAAGATGATGATTCATACAGACAATATCGTTACGAAGATGATCACATAGAACAACCACAGCAGGAGCAGACAAGTGGAATTGCGATCGCAACAATGATCCTTGGAATCATAGCAGTTGTATGCATGGTCAGTTGTTGCTGCACGCCAATCGCAATTATCATTGGGATTGCAGCGGTCATTTGTTTTGCGGTGACACCAAAAGTCAGAGGAACAAGAGGAAATAAGGCGAAAGCAGGATTGATCTGTGGGATTATAGGCATCATTGGTTCTGTGATCTTGATCACAGTTTTTGTTGTGAATATTTTGCTTAGTTCGGATTTTCAGAATGAAATGAAAGAGTTTAATACACATTATGATACATATATCGATGAAAATGATGACTCTATATAAGATCATAAGAAGTATGCCATGCTTCTTTAAGGAAGTAACGCATTTCTATTGTCCGGCATGCGGCGGGACAAGAAGTGTGATTGCACTGCTGCATTTGGATATTGAGAGAGCATTTTTATGTAATCCAACCGTTGTATATACCGGGGTTATGTTTCTATGGTGTATTGCAGGATGGATGGTAAAGAAACTGACAGCCAGAGAGATGAAGAGCATGAAGCCGAGATTGTGGATGTTGATTTTGGGAGTGTGTATTTTCTTTGGATATGCGGTGATCAGAAATATACTGGTTTACCAGTTTGGATATGATTATTTGGGAGACCTCATTCATTACACAAAATTTAATTAAATATTTGTCACAGATCAAAAGTGCCATCTTTTTTGTAACAGAAAAAGATGGCACTTTTTAATGCTGCCAAAGTAAAAGGTCTATTGCTTGTACTTGTATAAGAACACATCGTATAATAAACATAAAGAAAGAGGTGCCATATGAAAGAATGGAAAGAATATTTATTTAAAGTCAATGGATTTGAAATGACAGCGGTCTATAACGAAGATACGATCCAGAAAGTTTTTCTTCCTTTATTAAAACAATTACAGCAGTTACAAAAAGAAAAAAAGGAACGGATCATTGTATTTATGGCAGCACCGCCGGCTGTTGGAAAGACAACATTATGTGAGTTTTTTGAATATTTATCAAAACAAGATCAAGAGTTTACAGACATTCAAGCATTAGGATTAGATGGATTTCATTATCACTCTGATTACATTAATTCTCATGATGCGATCGTGCTTGGAGAAAAAGTTCCAATGAAGCAGGTAAAAGGATGTCCGGAAACATATGACACAGAAAAATTAAGACAGAAACTTGAGAAGATAAAAATAGAAGATATTTTATGGCCGATTTATGATAGAAATCTTCACGACGTTGTGGAAGATCAGATTAAAGTTACCAAAGATATCATTTTGATCGAAGGGAACTGGTTACTATTAAAACAAGAACCATGGAAATCTATGCAGCAATACGCAGACTATAAAATCTTGATCCTGGCCGAGGAAGAGATGTTGAAAGAACGTCTGATCTCAAGAAAGGAAAAAGGAGGTCTCACAAGAGAAGAAGCTGTGACATGGTATCAAAACAGTGACAGTAAAAATGTAAAAAGAGTTTTAAAAAATTCCTGCCGGAAACATTTGAATTTGCTGTTACAAGTGGAACAGGATAACGATTATCTGCAAGTAAAATAATGACCAAATTTTTGCAGGAAAACAGAAGATATTAGTAACAAGTGAAAGCTTGCAACCCACGTATAAATAGAGTATAATAAACTCGATGTGAAAAAGTTAACGAATTATATGGAGGACAAACTATGTTAGTATCAGCAAAAGAAATGTTAAATAAGGCAAAAGCCGGACATTACGCAGTTGGACAGTTCAACATCAACAACTTAGAATGGACAAAATCTATTTTATTAGCAGCAGAAGAGACAAGATCTCCAGTGATCCTTGGTGTTTCTGAAGGAGCAGGAAAATATATGACAGGATACAAAACTGTTGTAGGAATGGTTAACGGAATGTTAGAAGAATTAAACATTTCTGTACCAGTAGCTCTTCACTTAGACCACGGTTCTTATGAAGGATGCTACAAATGTATCGAAGCTGGATTCTCTTCTATCATGTTTGATGGATCTCACTATCCAATCGAAGAAAACATTGAAAAAACAAAAGAACTTGTAAAAGTTGCAAAAGGAAAAGGAATGTCTGTCGAAGCTGAAGTTGGATCTATCGGTGGAGAAGAAGATGGAGTTATCGGTAGAGGTGAATGCGCAGATCCTAAAGAATGCAAATCAGTTGCAGATCTTGGAGTAACAATGCTTGCAGCAGGAATCGGAAACATCCACGGAAAATACCCAGAAAACTGGGAAGGATTAAGCTTCGAAACATTAGATGCAATTCAGCAGTTAACAGGAGATATGCCATTAGTATTACATGGTGGTACAGGAATCCCTGATGATATGATCAAAAAAGCAATCTCTCTTGGAGTAGCTAAGATCAACGTTAACACAGAATGCCAGATTGCATTTGCTGAAGCTACACGTAAATATATCGAAGATGGAAAAGACCTTGAAGGAAAAGGTTTTGACCCTCGTAAATTATTAGCACCAGGTGCTGAAGCTATCAAAGATATGGTAATCACAAAGATCAAATTATTCGGATCTGAAGGAAAAGCTGACGAATAAGATTTATCATTTCTTGATGAAATTGAATATTGATAATGTAAATGTCGATAATGTAAGAACTCCACAGCGTATGCTGTGGAGTTCTTTATTAATCTTCAGTTTTATCAGGTGAGATGTAGATTTTGTAGATTTCTTCAGTTGTTAGATTAATATTTTGCGAAATGCATTCGTAAAGTGATTGAATGTTGTCAGGTTCTTCTTCCAGTTCGTCAGCAATTTGAATGAAAGATTTTGATTTCTGGATTTTCTTTTTTATTAGTTGAATTAATCGGAAGGTTTCTCCTTCAGCACGCCCCTTAACTCGCCCTTCAGCACGTGCTTTTCGCTTCTCAAGAATCTTTTCTTCCCATTCCTGCATATATTTCACTCCAATCTCTTCGCTGGATTTCACAATATTGACGTGATTCTTAATTTCCTGAAGGCGTGAAGTAGAGCAAGATATTTCTTCAGTAGTATGTTCCATATAGTAAAGAAGCTCCTTTAATTCAGGACTAATATCTTCTGAATTTTTACCATGCGTATTTAGAAAAATTCGCGTAGCACCATCTTCTAATGGCTGACCAGTTTCAGCACAAGTCATTTGAAAAGTATATTGATATAATCCTCTTCCAAACAGATCGAAAGGTGCAATGATAATAGAATAACAGTCTTTCATATTCGAAAAATCTACTTCTCCAGGATCTAATAATTTGGAGTCAATCAGAGCCTGATAAAAACGACTTCTATGAGGAAGATTTTTCGTATTTTCTTTTTGAGCTTCTACATTATAAACAGCATCGGTTTCATCCTCTGCCCATACGTCAAGTCGCACCTGTCGTTTTAGAGGCGAAGTCCGACTTTCGTGTTCAGATTGTGGACGGCCTTTGATGGAGATATCTTCTCCAAGAATAATAGATAATATATTCTCAAATGTCTTAGGATCTTCCATAACTTCAGCAAATAAAAAGCGGTCAAGTAAAGTTAAATCTTGCAGCAATTTTTTATTTTTACTCATAAGTTTCTCCTTTCATTGTATTAGAAAATACAGAGAGTGGCAAGCACTATTAGATAAGAAAATAAATTAATTGATACATAAACTCATGATATGATAAATATTTGATTGGCAAACAGACGAAAGAAGAAACTCTAACATACTGTAAAATATTTACATGGAATATATTAACAATTATAATGAAAAATGTCAATATAAAAATATAAGGATTCATAATAAACTCAAGAAAAATTCTCAGAATGTCAAGGAAACCTTGACATTCTTTTTTAATTCGACTATAGTAGTCCTAGATAGGAACACGAGGTAAAAGTGATGGATAATGTAGAGCGTCTGATGGAATTTGGACTCACAAGACACGAAGCCAGTCTTTACATTTTACTGACACTGGAAGGAAGCCTTAACGGATACGAGGCAGCCAAACAAAGCGGGATTTCAAGATCGAACGCTTACAATGCACTGGCAGGCTTGGTAGACAAAGGCGCAGCCTATATACAAGAGGAAGATACAGTTCGTTACACACCGGTAGCGATCGAAGAATTCTGCAGTAATAAGATCCGGCATCTGGAACAGAAGAAGACAGAGCTGATCGCGGAACTTCCGGACAAACGCAAGAACGAAGGCGGATACCTGACGATCAAAGGCGAAGAACATATTTGCGATAAGATCATAGATATGCTGCTTTGTGCAGAAGAGCGTGCGTATATCTCTGTATACAATGAACGACTGGAGATGTTTCGGGAATACTTAGAGAAGATGGTAAGTGAAGGAAAGAAAGTCGTGATCATAACGAATGAACCATTTGATTTACAAGGAGCAACTGTTTATCTGACAGAATGTAAGAAAGAACAGATCCGATTGATCACGGATTCCAAAGACGTTTTAACAGGCGCGATCACAAATCGTTACGAAGCAACTAGCCTGTATTCCAGTAACAATAATCTGGTGGAAGTATTTAAAGATGCACTGGCCAATGAAATACAACTATTAAAAATGAAATAAATATACAAAAAGTATAGAAGAAAGGAACCAAACACCATGGCAAAAGTACCATTTGTAACAAAAGAACAGTTAGATGAGATCGTAAAAAAATATCCAACACCATTTCATTTATATGATGAAAAAGGAATCCGTGAAACAGCAAGAGGATTATACAAAGCATTTTCATGGAATAAAGGATTTAAAGAATATTTTGCTGTAAAAGCGACACCAAATCCAACAATCTTAAAGATTTTAAAAGAAGAAGGATGCGGAACAGACTGCTCATCTTTAACAGAACTTATGATGTCAGATCGTTGTGGATTCGATGGAAGCGAGATCATGTTCTCTTCTAACGATACACCAGCAGAAGAATTTATTCTGGCAAAACAGTTAGGTGCAACGATCAACTTAGATGACATTACACATATCGAATTCTTAAAAGAATGTGCCGGAATCCCAGAAAAGATTTCCTGCCGTTACAATCCAGGTGGAGTTTTCGCATTAGGAACAGATATCATGGATAACCCAGGAGATGCAAAATACGGAATGACAACAGAACAGATCTTTGAAGCTTTCAAACAGTTAAAAGAGCTCGGTGTCAAAGAATTCGGAATCCATTCTTTCCTTGCAAGTAACACAGTTACAAATGAATACTATCCAACACTTGCAAAACAGTTATTTGAATTAGCAGTTAAATTAAAAGAAGAAGTTGGAGTTCATATCGGATTTATCAACTTATCTGGTGGTGTCGGAATCCCTTACCTTCCAGATCAGGAAGGTAATGACATCGCTGTCATTGGTGAAGGTGTACACAAAGTATATGACGAAGTATTAGTACCAGCCGGAATGGGAGATGTGAAGATCTTTACCGAACTTGGACGTTACATGCTTGCACCAAATGGACATTTAGTAACAAAAGCAATCCATGAAAAACATACACATAAAGAATACATTGGTGTTGATGCATGTGCAGTCAACTTAATGAGACCTGCAATGTATGGGGCGTACCATCACATCACAGTTATGGGTAAAGAAAACGAACCAGCAGATCATGTATATGATATCACAGGATCTCTTTGTGAAAATAACGATAAATTTGCGATCGACCGTAAATTACCAAAGATCGACATGGGAGATCTGTTAGTGATTCATGATACAGGAGCACACGGATTTGCAATGGGATATAACTATAATGGTAAATTAAAATCTGCAGAAATCTTATTAAAAGAGGATGGAACAACAGAAATGATCCGTCGTGCAGAAACACCAGAAGATTATTTTGCAACGATCAAAGGATTTAATTTCTAAGAAAAATTAACAGATCAATATGAGATGTTCCAAAGCAGGGCAAGTATAGGAAATTCTATACTTGCCTTTTTCATATATTACGAGTAAATTATATACAAGAAACAAAATGATACACGGCAAAACAGCATTTCAAAAGACGAAAGGCATTTATAGACAGGAGAAATCACATGAATTTATTTGACATCGTAGGACCAGTGATGGTCGGACCGTCGAGCTCTCATACAGCAGGTGCTGTAAGGATCGGACAGGTATCAAGGCACCTGCTCGGAGAATCGGTAAAAGAAGCTAAAATACTATTACATGGATCATTTCTTGCAACAGGAAAAGGACATGGTACAGACAAAGCATTAGTGGCAGGATTACTTGGCATGGCAGCCGATGACATTCGGATTCCAGACAGTTTTGACATTGCAAAAGAATCAGGAGTGAAATTTGAGATTGGAAAGATTCAATTAAAAAATGCACATCCAAACAGTGTAAAATTATTACTTGTCGGAGAATCAGGAAGGAATCTTGAGATTGTAGCCTGTTCCTTAGGCGGTGGACGAATTAAGATCTGCACGATTGATGGACTGGAAGCAAACTTTAGCGGGGAGTATACAACATTAGTCGTACACAATGACGACCAGCCAGGACATGTAGCAGAAGTAACATCAATGCTTGCTCATAAATCAGTTAATATCGCAACGATGCAATTATACCGTGATCACAGAGGTGGAAGTGCAGTCATGGTCATTGAATGTGACAAAGAAATACCAGAAGAAGGTCTGAACTTTTTGGAACGTCTGGAAGGAATCCAGAAAGTTACATATCTTGCTAAGATGAAGGAGGACTAGAGTATGGGTTTTGTATCCGTGGAAGAGATAGAAACAAGAGCAAAAGAACAGGAATGTCAATTATGGGAAGCAATTTTACATGATGATATGACAGAACGACAGGTAGACCGCTTAGAGTCTATCGGGAAAATGAGCAGTATGTATCTTGCAATGAAAGAAGCCAATGAAAGTTACGATAAAGACTTAAAGTCACAAAGCGGTCTTTCTGGCGGCGACGGTGAAAAGATGATGGAAGAGGTTAGAAAAATGCAGAATCTGACCGGTGAATTTGTCGGGACCGTCATGGCAAATGCTTTAAAAATGGGCGAATCAAATGCCTGTATGAAACGTATCGTAGCAGCACCGACAGCCGGAGCATGTGGGGTGCTTCCAGCAGTATTGATCACATATGAACAATTTCATAAAGTACCAGAAGCAAAGATGCTAGAAGGAATGTATATTGCGGCAGGAGTCGGACAAGTTATCGCAGAACGTGCCTGTATCGCAGGGGCACAAGGAGGATGTCAGGCAGAGATCGGTTCTGCCTCCTGTATGGCAGCAACAGCTATTACGTACATTCGTGGCGGTAGCACAAAGCAGATCTTTGATGCAGGAGCATTTGCCTTGAAATCATTATTGGGATTGGTATGTGATCCATTAGGTGGTTTGGTAGAAGTACCATGTATCAAGAGAAATGTCATTGGATCTGTCAATGCGATCACAGCCTCAGATATGGCAATGGCAGGCATTGAAAGCAAGGTTCCATTGGATGAAGTGATCGATGCAATGGCAGAAGTCGGAGACTCTTGCCATGTTCTTTAAAGGAAACCAGTCAGGCAGGTCTTGCCCAGACAGAAACAGGCAAAAAATACATGCCGGAATCATAAAATATTTGTAAGTAAAGGAAGGAAAGCAATGATAGAAGTATGTTGTGGAAGCTTCGAAGATGCCATGATGGCAAGCGAATGCGGAATCAAAAGAGTAGAATTAAACAGTGCATTAAGTTTAGGTGGATTAACACCATCTTTAGGAAGCTTGATCATGATCAAACAATACAGCGATATTGAGATCGTATCTATGGTAAGAGCCAGAGCAGGGGGATTCTGCTATACAAATTACCAGTATGAACAGATGCTTGAGAATCTTAAGCTACTATTAGCATATGGGACAGATGGAGTATCTTTCGGTTTCTTAAATGAAGACCGAACAATCGATAAGAACCGTTGTCAGGAATTCTTGGAAAATGTAAAAAATGAGGACGCAAAGCAACATTCCATAGAGCATTTGACTGCACAAGAGATCCATATGAGGCAATCGAAACACTGATCGATCTAGGATTTGATCGATTACTGACAAGTGGACAGGAAGCAACCGCAGAAGAAGGAATTCATCTGTTAGCAGATCTTCAGAAAAAATATGGGAACCAGATCGAGATCATCGCAGGATGTGGAGTCAACGAAAACAACGCCCAGAAGATCATAGACAAAACGGGAATCAAACAATTACACAGCACATGCAGAGGCTGGGGAGTCGATGCGACTGGAATGGGAGAGAGAGTATCATTCCAGGTATCCGATGAAGATGGAGATCGATATCGAAGTGTTTCTGTAGATAGAATAAAGAAATTTGTTCAAATTTGTGGATAAATTTTAATTTGCATAACGGAAATGTATCAAGTATTCATAAAAACATAAAAAAAGATAGAGGTACGAAAAACGAATTCCATTGACGGATTTTTTGCAAAACGCCGATCCGCCAACACTCCTGCACAACTCACTGCGTTCAAACAGTGCCCGTGTTGGCTGCGATTTTGCAAAAAATCCTATGGAATCCTATCATTTCGTACCTCTATCTTTTTTTATATTTTTATGAATACCTGAAGACATTCTCGTATAAAATTAAGAATTTTCAAACGGAAGGGTGTGTATGTTAGACGTTATTGGTTTTCAATTTATGTAGTTGCAGACAGATGTTTATTATACTCCGAAACATCTCAATAAATCGGTGTTGTAGAAGGTCTTTTACCTTCTGTTAATAAATACAAAAATTATTAACTAGTATCGTACAACATACACACTGTATATTGGTTTGAATCACGTAAATTATTTGAATATTATAAAAAGAGCTCATGTGTCGGCAACCGTACGGACACGTCTGCACTTAGTGAGTGGATGGTCGTTAGACCATTCAGGAACTTAGTACAGCTACGTGGGAGTCCGAACGCGAGTGGGTTGCAGACACATGAGCTCTTTTTATAATATTCCACCAATAATTTCCGTCTTCAAACTAAAACTTGACAAATTATCTCAAAGGACTATAATATATTTTAAATAAATAAACTTCACCGAAATTCGTTGAAGAGAACAACGCTGTTTTTGAATCAAGTGTTTCAGAGAGTCTGCGGTTGGTGTGAGCAGATACATTTTCATGAACAGATATCATCTCTAAGATGCGGACTGAACATTACTTGACATTAATATTTTGAACCAGTAAGTCTCGCCGGAATCCTCCGTTATAAGGAAAGCGTATGATAGTACGTTAAGAGCTGTAATTTTATTGCAGAAATTGGGTGGTAACGCGGATTAGTTCGTCCCTTTTCAGGATTTTTCTGAGAAGGGGCTTTTTATTGCATAGAAAATTTCGATGAAATAAAAAGTCCTCTGAGCAGGATTCTTTCTTGATTTATAGCGAAGGGCGGTGAGGAATATCAGGAGGTAACATAATATGAAACAACTACAAAAACTAAGCAAATTTTTATCAGACTACACATCTATCGTTGTCATCGCGATCGCAGTCATTACATTTTTGCTGCCATCGTTGATGGGGTGGGTGAATTTTCAATTATTCACGGATCCAGTAGCAAATAAATTCACGAGTCAGTCTATTATTATTGGTGTCATCATGTTCAGTATGGGATTGACACTGACAACAGAAGATTTCAAAATTCTTGCACAAAGACCATTTGATATCTGTATTGGTGCGATCGCTCAGTATCTGATCATGCCATTCCTGGCATTTGCAATTACAAAATTACTGAATCTGCCAGATGGAATCGCTCTTGGACTGATTCTTGTAGGATGCTGTCCTGGAGGAGTATCATCAAACATTATGTCCTATCTTTGCGGTGGAGATGTTGCATTTTCTGTTGGAATGACAACTGTATCTACAATCCTCTCTCCAGTGATGACACCACTGATGGTATCCTTTCTGGCAAGCGGAGCCAAGATCACAATTCATGGATTACCAATGTTTGTATCTATCATAGAAACGGTTATCGTACCAGTAGCGATCGGGTTTGCATTAAACTACGCATTAGGAAAAAATGAAGCATTCAAAGAAGTTCAGAAAGTCATGCCGGGTGTGGCAGTTCTTGGACTTGCATGTGTTGTTGGTGGAGTTATCTCATCACAGGGATCAAAATTCTTCCAGTCTGGAATCGTGATCTTTGTTGCAGTACTTTTACACAACGGTTTCGGATATTTCCTTGGATATTGTGCGGGAAAACTTACTGGAATGAACACAGCAAAGAAACGAACAATTTCTATCGAAGTTGGAATGCAGAATGCTGGATTAGCAACAAACCTTGCAACAACAACAGCCCAGTTCGCATCAACACCAGAATCAGCAATTATCTGTGCAGTATCTTGTGTATGGCACTCAATCTCTGGAACATTACTTGCAGGTATGTTTGCACAGTATGATAAGATAAAGAGTGGACATAAAGAAACTGCTACAGCAAAATAAATATTTTTATTAAATGAAAAAGAGACATCTTTTTACCTTTGGTTAATAAATACAAAAATTATTAACCAGTACCGTATGACATACACACTGTGTGGTGGTTTGAATGACGTAAATTATTTGAATATTATAAAAAGAGATCATATGTCGGCAACCGTACGGACACGTCTGCACTTAGCGAGTGGATGGTCGTTAGACCATTCAGGAGCTTAGTACAGCTACGTGGGAGTCCGAACGCAAGTGGGTTGC
>ENA-OQCO01000924-OQCO01000924.1-human-gut-metagenome-genome-assembly--contig:-NODE-924-length-13398-cov-2.162309_pt1 | contig 13398 bp, 6 predicted proteins | sample MGYA00242500_ERZ504582 | MGnify/ENA primary metagenome ERZ504582 (study PRJEB26092, sample SAMD00036346) | human gut metagenome | host: Homo sapiens | study: EMG produced TPA metagenomics assembly of...
ACGAATGCAATGAGCATTGAACTGACCAAGACCCGGAGCGGAAGGAAATACAGATGTATTGTAAGTGACAGTACCGGAGCAAGCGTAACGAGTAAAGAAGTTACAATGACGATCGGTGAGAAACTTGCAATCACGAAGCAGCCGGAGAACTACGTAGGAGTAGAAGGAAGCACGGCAAATTTCAAGATTGAAGCAAAAGGAACAGGATTAAAATACCAGTGGCAGTGGTATACCGGAAGTTATTGGGCAGATTCTGAGCAGGCGAATGGAAAGACGAATGCAATGAGCATTGAACTGACCAAGACCCGGAGCGGAAGGAAATACAGATGTATTGTAAGTGACAGTACCGGAGCAAGCGTAACGAGTAAAGAAGTTACAATGACGATCGGTGAGAAACTTGAGATCACGAAGCAACCGGAGAACTACGTAGGAGTAGAGGGAAGCACAGCGACCTCAAGGTAGAGGCAAGCGGAACAGGGCTGAAATACCAGTGGCAGTGGTGCCATGAGAATGAATGGCTGGATTCCACCCAGGAAGGAAGCCAGACCAGTACGATCAGCGTGGTACTGAACAGCAACCGTGATGGAAGAAAGTACAGATGTATCGTAAGCGGCAAAACCGGAGCAAGTGTAACGAGTAAAGAAGTTACAATGACGATCGGTGAATCACTTGCAATTACCAATCAACCAACCACCCTAACCTTCGAAAAACCCGGTGACATCATCGAGATGGAAATCACCGCAACCGGAACCGGTCTGAAGTATCAGTGGCAGTATAAACCATCCTGGTCTGGTACATGGACAAACTTTGAAGGTGCAACAACCAGTTTTGTTCAGAAGAAGGCACAGGAAGGCTGGAACGGCTGGCTTGTTCGATGCGTAGTTACCGATATAATGGGTAACTCTGTAACATCAGATGAAGTAAAAATTGTCAATACAAGCAAATCGGATGGAACAATCTATACAGTAACACTGGATGCCAACGGTGGTTACTTTAATGAAGAAGATGGTACTCATAACAAGACTGTACAGATGACAGTAGAAAAAAATCTGCCGATAACATACTATGATACGCCGGTTATTGATGATGATACGAAGATTTTCGGTGGATGGTATGACAACAAAGCTTGTACCGGAACTGCAGTTCAGGAAAATAACTGGTATGCAGATGCCAATACTACATATTATGCAAAATGGATCGATGCATATGTAGTTACTTTTGATGGAAATGGTGGAACTTTTGATGGAAATGGTGGAACTTTTGATGGAATGTCAAAATTAACTACGAAAGTTCCGAAGAACAGAGCTATTAGCGGTGAATATGAGTCTTTTGATCTTAATGGATTCGGTCATGCATCAAAAACGCTGAGTGGTTGGAGTTTGGATAAAGCAGGGACACAGCCAGTTGAAGAATGTGATATTTACAGAACTGTAATTACAAAGAACACAACCTATTATGCACAGTGGATGGATGCAGTTACAGTAACTTATGATGCGAATGGTGGATATTTTGAAGGTACCGGAGATACCGATTATAAAGAAGTGACATCTGATTTCGTTCAGGCTTCCTATTATTTCGGTGATTTGAAAACGAATGAGAAAAAGGTATTCGATGGTTGGTATCTGGATAAAGATTGTACGAAAAAAGCTGCAGGAACTTATTTGCCAGATAAAAACTATACATTTTACGCAAAATGGGCAGACGCAGTTGAGATTACATACAATGCAAATGGCGGAACCGCACAGGGCTCAGATCAGGTAGTCAGAAAAGTCAAGAAGAATACGCTTCATTATCTGAATGAGGTTTATGCTGAAAAAGACGGTGCTATCTTTGATGCCTGGTATCTGGATCAGGCATGCACAGAACCAGCAGGCAAAACCACCGGAAAACAATTAATGGATAAAGATCTGGTAGTATATGCGGGATGGAAAGAGGCATATACACTTACTTATGATGCCAACGGCGGATACTTCAGTGGAAATGTTAAAACGCAGATTTCTACGATAGAAAAAGGAAAGACAGCGTATATCAGCTCTTCTACATCAATCTATAACCGTAACAAATCACTTGCGTTTGATGGCTGGTATCTGGATAAAGAACTGACACAGCCGACTGGCGATCGTATAAAAGTAACAAAAGATACTACCGTATATGCAAAATGGTCACCGGCTTGCACATTGACTTTTAATGCGAATGGTGGAACTATCTATGGATACGGGGAAACAGCTCAGTTTGCAGTAGCAAAGGGAAAAAGCTTCTCAGCAGATCAGAGTTTTGAACCACATTATGAGAATGATCCAACAATAGTATTTGACGGTTGGTATCTGGACAAAGACTGTACACAGAGTGTGGATCTGTATAATACGATGTGGGATAAAGATACCACGCTGTATGCAAAATGGAGCCAGGGATACCGTGTAGTCTTTGATGCGAATGGCGGATATTTCTATTCTTATTCTGCAACCAAGCAATATTGGTTCTGTAATGCTGGTGGAACGATTGGCTATGAGCCAACACCGAACTGCAAAGATACAACAAAGGTATTTGCAGGCTGGTATCTGGACAAAGGACTCACAAAACCAGTTAACATTACGGATTACGAAGTAAATAGTAACATGACGGTTTACGCAAAATATGAAAGGGGAAATGTTGTAACTTTCGATGCGAATGGTGGACATATCGCGGACAGCAGTGAAACAACATCTTCCTGGACACTGGCGATAAACACGGAACTGGGAAGTTACCGAGCTCCGAGTGTTGAGAATAATGCCAATAAGGTAATGCTTGGATGGGCATTAACAGCCGATGGAACAAAAACGATAGATCTGAACAGCTATGTTCCGACAGGTGATGTTACTTTATATGCAGTATGGGAAGAAGGATATACGGTAACTTTTGATGCGAATGGTGGATATTTTGCGGACAGTGATGATGTTTATATTGGAGAGACAGTTACCCGCATATTTAAGAAAAATGCAGAAATTTATCAGGTCGGATTTCCAACCGTATATGCCAGAGACAAAGATCGCTTTGTTGGTTGGTATAAGGATAAAGAGTGTACAGAACCTGTAGATACCAGATTTGATATTGTAGATAAAGATCTGACTATCTATGCAAAATGGGAAAAGACAGTAGATGTAACTTTTGACGCAAACGGTTGGACTTTTGGAAGTTATGACAAAACAAAGAATACTTATACGGCCGGTTCAGTATTGCATCCACATGAAATCGAGAATCTTAGCAATATTACTGCTGTAGACGGAAAAGTTGTTTCCGGATGGTATCTGAATCCGGAGTGCACAGAAGATAAGAGAGTTGATCTTTCCACATATAAATTTACAGAAGATGTAACGTTATATGCGAAGTGGGAAAAAGGAATCGTGGTCACATATGATGCTTGTGGCGGTTACTTTGATGAGGGTCCTGGAGGTATTTCATTAATAAAAACATATACTTTGAGAAAAGGAAACAGTATCGGATGGAGATACACAGATCCGAAAAGCAATGATTCTAAAAAAGTATTTGCCGGCTGGTACCTGGATAAAGAGTATAAAGAAGAAGTAGCAAGTATTTACAATTATGTACCAAAAGATGATGTTACCCTGTATGCAAAATGGGAGAACGGATCTACAGTTACATTTAATGCTGGAGAAGGCTATTTCTCCGATGGACCGGGAGCCAACAATGCAAAGATTAAAACGTACACGGTAAGAAAAGGAAAAGAATTAAATAATATTCCATCTTGTTATAACAGTGATACAACAAAAGTTTTTGCTGGCTGGTATACGGATGCAAACTTCACCAATAAGGTTGAATCTATCTATAATTATACTGTAACAGGAGATGTTACCCTGTATGCTAAATGGGAAACAGGAGTTAAAGTTACGTTTGAAGCATGTGGCGGAACTTTTAGCAACAACAGCGAAACCAGAACCGTGTATGCAGTAAAGGGAACAGAACTGTGGAACTGGATAGAACATCCGAGTTCAGGAACACAATACAGAACTTTCCAGGATTGGTATCTGGATGCCGACTATACACAGCAGATTAATTCTGACTATATTATTACAGATGATATTACATTATATGCAAAATGGACAGAATGTGTAAAAGTTACATTAGATGCTTGTGGTGGTTACTTTACAGATAACCGTACTCAGCCTGAGACGGAAGAAATGTATGTACCTGAAGGAAACAACATTTCCTGGGAGCTGGAGTATAAGATTCCGGAAAATACAGATGATCATAAAGCATTTGATGCTGGTATTTTGACAGTACATATAAAAATAAAGTAGGTGATAATTATGTACCTGATCAGGATACTACTTTATATGCAAAATGGACGGATGGATACAAGATTACTTTTGATGCTGGTGAAGGCTATTTTAATCTGAATTATGGTGAAATATCAGAATATCTGTATAAGGTAGTCAAAAAAGGAGATTCCTTTGGAAGTGTATCTTACATTACACCAAGTCATAATGAAAAAGGTTTTGCCGGTTGGTGCCTGACTTCTGACAGAGGAGAAGTAATAAATGATCTTTACAATTATGTACCGGAAAAAGATATCACATTATATGCTAAATGGGTAAATAAATATACCATAACCTATGATGCGTGTGGAGGATATTTCAATGGAGATCAAAACCAAACAACGCATAGAGATGAAATAAATGAAGGGGGATATTTAAACAATTACATTCCAACTATTGCAGATGACTATAAAGCATTTGACGGCTGGTATTTGGATGAGGATTATACACAGAAAATAGAAGATATGTATGAATATTATCCGAAAAATAGCATGACCGTGTATGCAAAATGGACAGAAGCGTATAAGGTAACATTTGATGCATGTGGAGGTGTTTTTGGATCAGATAGTTCAACATATTCTGTAAGTGTTAAAAAAGGAAGTAGTATCAGAGATAATAGCATTTATATCAATGAGCCTTCTAATGGACATAAAGTATTTGATGGTTGGTATTTAGATGCAGATTATACCAAACCGGTGGATAGTATTTATTCCTATGTACCAGATAAAAACACTACAATCTATGCAAAATGGGCGGATTCATATAAGGTAACATACGATGGATGCGGCGGGTATTTTGGTGATGCCGATACAACAACTTATGAAGTTTATGTAAAAGCAGGAGAGGCAATAAGATACAACTATAGGACACCGGACAGAGATGTCAATGATCATGAAATGTTTGATGGCTGGTATCTGGATGCAGAATATACACAACCGGTTGATGAACTATATAGTTATGTACCGGAAAAAGATACTGTATTCTATGCAAAATGGGCGGATAGTTATGTGATTACATTTGATGCCGGAGAAGGCTATTACAGTAATGGAGCAGATGGCAACAGCCAGTATTCTTACCGGCTTGTGAAAAAAGGCGCAGCACTTAATGGTGTTTCTTATAACGATCCGTATCATGATGAAAAGGCATTTGATGGATGGTGTTTAACTCCGGATTGCGAAGAAACAATAGATGCATACAATTATGTACCGGACAAAGATACTACGTTATATGCCAAATGGGCAAACCAGTACACCATAACCTATGATGCGTGTGGCGGTTATTTCTGGGGTGATGAGAGTAATACTACAGAGACATCGAAAGTAAAAGAAGGAGATACATTAAATTCTTATACACCTTCGAATGCTGATGAACATAAGATTTTTGATGGCTGGTATCTGGATCCAACATATGAGCACAAAATAGAAAATATGTATGAATATAAACCAGAAAAAGATATGACCGTGTATGCAAAATGGGCAGATGCATATAAACTGACCTATGATGCTTGCGGTGGTAATTTCTGGGGTAGTGAAGAACCGCATACTTACTATGTGAAAGCAGGAGATAAAGTAGAATATCGTTATGATACACCATCCAATGGCGATAAAACATTCCTTGGCTGGTATCTGGATGCAGAGTACACGCAGCCGGTAGGACGTATATACGATTATGTTCCGGAAAAAGATACCACCTTCTATGCAAAATGGGAGGAAGATACTTCCGACGAAGATGACACCGCTTTCGTATCCTCTCAGAACGCAACTGATTCTTCTAGTGAAGCAATCGCGCAGGAACCAACAGAAGAACCAACAACTTCTGATGCTTCCGCAATCGAAAGCACAGAACCAACAGCAACTCCGGCTCCGGAAGTAACCGAAGTACCGAAAACCGTTGTAGAGGAAGATCAGAATACAGAATCTGAGACTCCGAATGCTGCGGAAGAAGAAACAGAAACAGCAGAAGAAACAATCTCTGAGCAGAATGTAACCGAACAGGAAGCATCCGCTCCGGAAGCTGTAGTAACAGAAAACAATTAATTAAAAAGTCACCCGTCAACCATGCATGTTGCTGATTGGCGGGTGCTTTTTTATACACGAGAGGAAAATGTATGGGGAAGAAAAAAATACTGGCATTTATGCTCAGCGGAGCGCTTTTACTTCAACCGGGAGTTTATACGATGGCAGAACCGGGAGATGCACTGACACAGGAAAGTACAGAATCGATTAATGCAATTGAAAGTACTGTTCCTGCATCGGATGAAAGAGACGGGCAGGAAATAGCAGAAAATGAGGTTTCGGAAGAATCTGGAACAGAGAAAACAGATACGGAGGCACAGATATCGTCAGCGGATAGTTCCACACAGCCGGATACGGAAAGACAGGAAGAAGTTCCGGAAAAGACATCAGAAGAAACTTCGGAAACGATTGCAGATGTGACCGGACAGGATCAGATTCCTGATAACCTTGTCCTTGGTGGCTATATAGAAAGTGATCTGGATCACAATACACCGGTATACCATGGAAACAGCACAAGACGCAGAACCGGTGGAAAGATTCCAGCCTCTTACCAGTCAGATATTTCTCAGCTGAATGCACTTTACCCTGCAGTCCGGGATCAGAATCCCTATGGAACCTGCTGGGCATTTGCAACGATCGGTGCTGCAGAATTTGATCTGATCAATAAGGGTCAGCTTTCACAAAGCGCTGATCTGAGTGAATTGCAGCTGTCATATTTCACTTTTAATTTTGTTCAGGATCCGTTGGGTGGAACGGCAGGTGATGTGGCAAAATACTATAATGAAAATACAGATACAAATTATCTGAACTACGGTGGTAATTATCAGATGGCAGTCCGACGTCTGGGCCAGTGGATCGGTGTGACGAATGAGAGCAGCGTACCTTATACGAAAGCGGCACAGACGGTAAGCTCCGGTATGGATGAACAGTATGCTTATTCTGAAAATGCAGCACATCTGGAGAATGCATATCTGATTAATATCCATCAGAATACGGAAGATGTCAAAAGACAGACAGATCATGGAACACGGTGCAGTAGGGGTGATGTATACGCATTATTATAATGGAGCAACCCATGGAATGGATTATAATGCGTATTATGACACTGCCAATACTACCGGAGGCGGTGGAGGGCATGCAGTGATGATCGTAGGATGGGATGACACTTTTTCCAAAGATAATTTTCTGCGTGGAGAAAAACCATCAGAGGACGGTGCATGGCTGGTTCGAAACAGCTGGGGATCGTATTTTGATTATTTCTGGATGTCTTACGAGACATATACGCTGGCAGATACTGCGTGGGTATTTGATCTTACAACGGATGATGGTTATGATCACAATTATCAGGTGGATGGCGGTCTGGAGACTTATGCAAGTAGTTCCGGTACTACCGTGGCCAATGTATTTACCGTGCCGGAGAAAGAGAATGGAGTTTCTGAAACCCTGAAAGCAGTTTCTTTATCACTTACGCATGCTGCGGGAGTCACTTATACGATTGACGTTTATACGGATATTCGAAATAAATATAATCCAACCAGCGGTACAAAGCATGAAAGCGCATCCACAAGTGGCAGCACGACCTACGCCGGAGTGTATACGATTCCGCTGAACGATGACGTAGAGCTGAAGCCGGGAACTACATTTTCAGTAGTAGTCACATTGGATCGTGCAGTGATGGACTGTGAACAGGCTACGGCAATCCAGAAAGAAGAGGATTTTGGAACAGATAAATATGTCTGGATGCGCCAGGTCAGTTTGTACAATTATAAGAGTTTTTATCAGTCCGGCTCCGGATTCACACCGAATATTCAGAACTATTGTATCAAGGCATATACATCGGATGGCGCCAAAACAGAAGAAAACAGCGAAAATCTTCAAGGATATACACTGACACTGGATGGTTCGATAGGTGTGAATTTTTACATGGATCTTTCCAATGAATTTGCGGCGGATGATGCATATATGGAATTTTCGCTTCCTAATGGGGATACGCAGCAGATAAAGGTGAGTGAGGCAAAGAAAAAGGATGATTCGTATGTATTTACTTGTAAGGTGGCGGCGAAGGAAATGACAGCGGATATCCAGGCGCAGATGGTAGCAGGAGATGTGCGGGGCGAGATGTACACATATAATGTAAAGCAATATGCGGATTATATCCTGGCGCACACAGATGCATATTCGGGATCTGCTGTTGCGCTGGTAAAGTCGATGCTGAACTATGGAGCCGCAGCGCAGCAATTATTTTCTTACCGGACAGATACGCCGGCAAATGCTGATCTGAATGAGGAAGATAAAGTGATAGATTCGGCAGATTTCAGCAACTATCAATACACGGTTACGCAGGAAGATCAGGTAACAGGAGTACAGTATTATGGAAGTGTTCTGAGCCTGAAATCAGAGATCTGTATGAAAAATTATTTCCTGATCGATGCGGGAAAGAGCGTGGATGATTATGTATTTTCTATAGGAAGCGAAACCGGTGGAAAAGTAATCCTGGAGCCACAGGAGGCGCGGATCAATGGAAAGACCTGTTATTATGTGACGGTAAAGGACATCAAAGCATACGATATGGATCAGAATATGACGATTACGGTATGTGAAAATAATCAGAACGAGACGGGTCTGGAGCTGCATTATGGAATTTTCAGCTATGCAGATGCCGTATCGAAGCTGCAGAACCCGGACGAAAAACTGGTAACAGTGACGAAGGCGCTGTATCAGTACTGGGAGGATGCAAAGCAGTATCAGGCTGAGGTGAATGGATAAGCGGATGGGAAAGAAGAAAGTTATTATTATCATTGGATGTATGTTTTTTGTTCTTTTGTGTGGCTGTGATATCCAAAAAAGTAACAGTAATAACACAACAACAGGAACATCACAGAATACAGGTGAACCGACCGATGCGGCTGGTGAAGTGAGATCTGAGCAGGGCATGAATGCAGACGAAGACACATTGACAGATCATACGAAAAAGGAAGAACCTGCAGAAAGACAGTCAGATGCAGACACTGCCGGAGAGTATGTTACAACTGATGAAAATGGTGAAACAATTATTCTTCAGCCACAATCTCCGAAAAATTTGTCAGAAAGCAAACAGGAAGAGACTGTAAATGGTGAGAAAAATGTTAATAAAAAAAAACGGAAGAATCAGAAAATGCTCAAAAACAGGAACCGGAACAGTCAGAAAAGACTGAAGAGACAGAAAAAGAAGATCAGAAACCATCAAACACGGATGGTGAAAAGAAATCGGAAGAACTTGAATTACCGTTTGTCCCAAGAGGGAGGTAACAGGTGTCAGGTACACTTACAATTTTAATAGTAGTAATCACATATGCCAGCATTTTACTACAATTATGGATGTTACACTTATGCAGACTGTAAAACGAACTGCTGATGAGCAATACCGACTCATCATGGAATGCCGCAACAGCGGGCTAAGCGACAGGGTATCAGCTTATGAATTATGAGCCGGGAAGTGTGTTTAAGCTTAATGGCAAAGAATATGTGTTAAGCGAGAATCATACATTACGGAGAAGATTTGTGGTGTTTGGAATCTACGTCAAATTATAGATATGGAGAAAAGATTGATTAATTTCTGAGAGTTTATCTATTTGTGTTGTAGCTATCAAGAAAAAGGGATACTTACATCGTGTTATAGTACATGGTGTAGGTATCCTTTTTACATATCTTCTATAATTACTACATAAAAAAGTGCAAATGCACAAAAAATAGTAATGGCTATTGAAGTAAAAATAATTTAGTGGTAAAATAACATTAGCAAAAATCGTGCAATGCACAAAAACAAGGAGCTATATTATGGAGATTAAGAGAGATTCATACCTTGAACAGTTAAAGATAAGAAAAGATAACGGAATGATTAAGATTATCACAGGAATCAGGAGATGCGGCAAATCATTTCTGTTATTTGTGTTGTTTAAGAAATATTTATTGGAGAGTGGTGTAGATAATGACCACATCATTGAGATTGCTTTAGATGGTATTGAAAATGAGGAGCTGAGAGACCCAAAGAAGTGTTATCATCATATTAAAAATGTAATGAAAGATGACCAGAAGTATTATCTGCTCTTGGATGAAGTACAGTTTATGCCACGATTTGAGGAAGTGCTGAACAGCCTGCTTCGTATCAGCAACATTGATGTGTATGTAACCGGCAGTAATTCTAAATTTTTATCTAGCGACATTGTAACTGAATTTAGGGGCAGAGGAGATGAGATTAGAATTTATCCGTTGTCCTTTGCAGAGTTTTATGCGGCTTTTGATGGAGATTATGATGATGCTTGGGAGGAATATATGATATACGGTGGGTTGCCACAGGTAGCACAATTCTCTGTGGAACGCCAAAAGGCTGAGTATCTTAAAAATATTTTTACCAATGTTTATATCAAGGATGTGGTAGAGCGAAACAGAATTCAAAATGTTGATGAGATTGGAACTTTGGTGGATATTCTTGCTTCTGCCATAGGAGCCCCTACAAATCCAACCAAAATATCAAATACCTTTAAAAGTGAACGAGGCAGTAATTATAGCAATAAAACCATATCTAACCATATTGATTATTTAACAGAGGCATTTTTGATTTCTAAAGCGGACCGGTATGATATTAAAGGTAGAAAATATGTGGGTGCAAATCTGAAATATTATTTTTCAGATGTTGGACTTAGAAATGCCAGACTGAACTTCAGACAGCAGGAGCCTACGCATATTATGGAGAACATTGTTTATAATGAGTTGCTTGTGCGTGGTTACAATGTGGATGTTGGTATTGTGGATGTATTTGCAAAGAATAGTGAAGGAAAGAGGGTTCATAAGCAGTTAGAGGTTGATTTTGTAGTGAACCAGGGCAGTCAGAGATATTACATTCAGGTGGCTTATGATATGACCTCTGAGGAAAAGCAGACGCAGGAACTTAATTCATTTCGAAATATTCCGGATTCATTTAAGAAGATTGTTATAGTGAATGGAACGAAAAAGCCTTGGAGAAATGAGGAAGGATTTGTGATTATGGGCATGAAATATTTTCTGCTCAATGCGGATAGTTTGGAGTTTTAGTATGGGAAATGAGATGATTTGTTCCGATATAAAAGATATGGATATAAAGTTAGGAGGCAGAGAAATGGCAACGGTTGTGTATTCTAATGAAGAAGATGATATGTGTTCTTTGGTGATAGATGGAGAAGAATATGTTGAAGATGAAGAAAGGGCAATTATCCCCAAAGCTGTATTAAAACAAATAAGAGTTGAGGATATTCCGGATAATTTTCAAATTGAAGTATGTGAGTCAAAAGATTCTTCAGTAATAATGGTATCTGTTCCTATGACTTTTGTAAAAGTTGGTAAAAATGAGTTTCAGGTTATTTATGATGAACTTATTACTAGAAAATATTGGGATGGCCCAATAGGACTTAAACTATATATGGAGACAAAAAGGGATGTAATAGAAGAGCGTTCAAAAGAGGTAGGGGATGTCCATTTAGAAAACTATGATGATGATGGAGCTTATATCCATTTGGCATATAGTACAAAAATTTATACGGATGATATGAGTGAATTGCTGAGTAATATGGAACAGATATATGGTGAAATAGAAGGTGCAACAGACATTACTTTAGGTTCTCCGTTTTCTAAAATAGATGATTGTGCAAAAGAAAATGAATTTACAATTAAGATATTACTTTCATTGTTTCGTAAGTTGGGATTTGCGAATGTAAAATATAATCATGGAAACAAGGAATTTGGAAAAGATATTACATTTGCACGCAGAACAGAATTTGATGATTATGAGTATTATGGAGTGCAGGTAAAGTATGGAGATGTGTCTGGTGGCACTCAGGGAGAGATTAACGAATTGATTCAACAAGCGAAAGACTCTTTTTCAATGCCCTATTATGATGTGTATTCAAGAAATAAAGTAAGGGTATCTAAAGTAATTATTGCGATTTCAGGAAAATTTACGCAAAATGCAGTGGAAAAAATAATAGAAGGTGTGACGGAATACCCTTTAAAGAATAACTTGATTTTTCTGGATAAGGAAAAAATAGAGGGATTAATGAGTAAGTATAATAGATTTTAAGTTTTGTGTTGAAAATATAAAGATTCGGGAGGTATTCATTCTATGTACGTGGATTTAAAAATAATAGGGCAGATATTCCGTAAAGATATGAGTGAGTTTCTGGACTTTCTGTCTGATGAAAATGGTAAGAGTTTCGAAAAGTTATATGTAAACAATTTTAATGAAGTTATAGCGTGGCTGAAATAAAAATACAGGAGGACATCCAGCATGGATGGGATTATATTTTGTTCATGGGTATTATCTAAGTGTCAAACCGCAGATTATCTCAGGTGATTTCCGCAGATTATTTAAGGCGAAAACACCTGCCACATTCTGCGGTTAATGATACGGATGCACATTATATCGGGTCAAACTGCAGATTATCGCGGGCTTATTTCAGTTCAGCAGAAGCCGGATTGAAATAAGGCCACGAACAGATCGTGACCTTGAACATTGAAAATCAAATAACTTCATCAAATAGGGAAAGTGCTTTTATTCCACAGACAAGGCTTTCCACATCGACCGGATTGTCGAGATGCTGTCGGATCCTCTCAGCATTCCAAAAGGTATCTGAAAAGTGGGAAAGTTCACATCCGAAATCCATGTTTGGTACACACAGATGTAAACGCAAAATAGCGAGTACCTTGACATTTTGCGTTTACGTAAATCCAAACTCCAAACTCATCTATTATAGAACATATGTGGAAAAACAAGGCTGGAAAAACTATGTCACAGATGGAAAACCAAGTGGTACAGTAGGAGAATCAAAGAAACTGGAAGGTATCAGCGTAAGGTTGTCTTCCGGTATTGATGGAACCGTGCGGTATAGAACATACTGAAAATGATGGATGGGAAGCCTGGTCGGAAAATGGTGAGATAAATGGAAAGCCGGACGGAACAAGACAGCTGGAGGCGATCCGGATCCGACTGACAGGGGAAGCAGCAGAAAAATATGATATATATTATCGTGTGCACTGTCAGGATTATGGCTGGCTTGGCT
>ENA-OQCO01000925-OQCO01000925.1-human-gut-metagenome-genome-assembly--contig:-NODE-925-length-13387-cov-2.562821_pt1 | contig 13387 bp, 13 predicted proteins | sample MGYA00242500_ERZ504582 | MGnify/ENA primary metagenome ERZ504582 (study PRJEB26092, sample SAMD00036346) | human gut metagenome | host: Homo sapiens | study: EMG produced TPA metagenomics assembly of...
TTTTCTTTTCTTTTCCGGTACGATCGTATCTGCCGCTGTAAAAACTTCAGATCTGGAAACTGTTCCATGGAGTATGGTAACAGAATCTTCTATAATAAATGAAAAAGGCTGGCTGCAGTCCATGTGCGCCACTGATCAATATATTGTATGTCTGGTAAATGCGTCAAAAAAAGGCACGGATCCGGACACCCTGATTGCCTTCTACCGAAACACCACAGATACCGACGGCAATCCCGTAGAACAGTACAGTTATGCTTTCAGCGTGACAGAAACCGATTATGAACATGGAAACGGCATGACTTACAATCCCAGTACCCAGGAGATCGCAATTGCCGGTCTTTTTACCAATGATCCTTCTGATGCCGGAGCCATCTTTATCGTTGATGCCAACACTTTGCATTTCAAACGGAAAGTGCAAGTCGGAAACGGAAGTATCAATTTCTTTGGCATCGACTATGTTCCGGAAAAAGATCAGTATGTTCTGATGGCAAACCGCATTGCCGATTATGCCTTTTATTTTACCGACAGTAATTTTCAGATCGTAGATAAATTAAATCTGCATCTTTCCTACAGCCGCAGTTCCTTCCAGGATTTTTGTGTTTCCGGCGATGCGATTATCAGCATTCCATATATGCAGCGGGAAGGCTATATGAATGTACTGGATGTTTATTCGATCTCCCGGCAAAAACGAATTGGAAGTTATTACCTCACACTGCCAGGTCATGATGCCTTTGAGGTCGAACCGGAAGGCATCTGCCAGCTCGAACCCGGACATTTTCTGATGGCATCTGCCATCATCGGTACCACTCGCTTCCGTCTGTACGAAGCCACCCTTCCACTGGTCCATAGTGTCACAACCAGTGCGGAAAACGGAAAAATCACGGACAGTAATCTGGAAATCGATGAAGGCGGTTCCTATACCGTCTCCTACGGATGCGATACCGATCATCGCCTGCAGTCTCTTCTGATTGACGGCGGAGCTGTGGATGTCAGCCAATATCCTCTTTCCTATACATTCACAGATCTGCAGGAAGATCGCACAATACAGGCTGTTTTTGAAGAAATACCGGTCTATACCGTCTCTACCTCAGCTACCAACGGAACCATCGATACCTCACCATCCGGGAAAGAGCATGAACCTTTGTCTGTCACTTTTACTCCTGATGAGCATTACGTTGTAGATACTCTCACTGTAGATGGTGCCACTGTCCCTGTTACCAGTGACACTTCCGGCTATGTATTTGATGATCTGACTTCGGATCACACGATTGATGTGACTTTCAAACCGATCCCGTCATATACAATCACTGTTACAGCCCAAAACGGTACCGTGGATACTTCTCCGGTTACAGTCTACCGCGGGGATTCCTACACAACCACCGCTACACCGGATACCTCCTGTTTTCTGCACTCCTGCTGGTGGATGGAAAAGAGTATACTTTCAAAAAGGGAGAAAATAAATATCACGCTGACTGCCATTCAGTCCGACCATACAATCGAACTGATCTACAGCCGCGTGGACTGGATGCTTGTTCTTTTGCTTTCCATCCTGTTTCTGATCGTAATTTTACTGATCTTCCTCTTTTATCTGAAGATTCGAAGATGGCATCACAAAAAGAAACGAAAAAAGGAGCTTGCTCAGATGCGCCAGAAAGATATTGCTTTCTTCGAAACTCTGGAACAGATGGACCTCAAAAAACGTAAGGATTCTTACGATTCCTCCTCTCACCTTGACAAGCATTAAAAAATAAGCTAAAGTTTGTATGATATTTTGTTAAAAGGATAAAATAAATGAATTATACAGGAAAAAATCACACATTTGCCATTTGTGCATATAAGGAAAGTCCGTTTCTGGAAGAGTGTATTCAGTCACTTCTGGGACAGACGATTCCTTCTACAATAATTATTGTCACTTCCACAGATAACGCTTACATTCAAAATATGGCTGAAAAATACCATCTGGAGCTTTTCATCAATCACGGAGAATCCGGCATCACCCAGGACTGGATGTTTGCTTACCGAAGTGCCAGAACGGAACTGATGACCATCGCACACCAGGACGATACTTATGATCGGCTTTATACTGAAACTGTGTTACAGCAACTTTCTGCTGCCAGACATCCATTGATTGCCTTTACAGACTATGGAGAACTGAGAAACGGAGCTATTGTAAATAAAAATACGCTTTTAAAGGTAAAACGTACAATGTTGCTTCCGCTGCACCTGAAGATATTTCATAACAGTATTTTTGTCCGCCGACGGGTTCTTTCCTTCGGCTGTCCAATCTGTTGTCCTTCTGTGACCTTCGTAAAAGATAATCTTCCGGATCAGATCTTCTTCCCTGGTTTTCGAAGTGACGAAGACTGGCAGGCATGGGAACTGCTTTCCAGGAAAAGAGGAGCCTTTGTCTATTGTAACAGGATCCTGATGTATCACCGAATTCATGATGGTTCGGAAACATCCGCCATTCTTGGCGATTCTGCACGTGGAAATGAAGATTTCCAGATGTTTTGCAAGTTCTGGCCAAAGCCGATTGCCCGGCTTCTGACACGCGCCTATTCATCAAGTGAAAAATCAAACGAATTGGAGAACAAATGAAAAGTTTAATTATTATTCCCGCTTATAATGAAGAAGCATGTATCGAACAGACCGTGCGGGATATTTTGGAACATGCACCGAACTTTGATTATATTGTAATTAACGACTGTTCAAAAGATCGAACAAAAGAAATCTGTGAGAAAAACCATTTCCACTATATTGATCTTCCTGTCAATCTTGGAATCGGTGGTGCCGTACAAACCGGTTATAAATATGCCTGCAATCATGGATATGATTACGCTGTACAGGTAGATGGAGACGGACAACATGATCCTCGCTTTCTCGAACAAATGCTTCAGGTTATGCAGGAAAAAAAACTGGACATGCTGATTGGATCCCGTTTTATTACCAAGGAAGGCTTTCAGTCGTCCGGACTGCGTCGTACCGGTATCAAATACTTTACCTGGCTGATCCGTCTGCTGACCGGAAAAACCATCACTGATCCCACCTCAGGACTCCGCATGATCAACAAAGATATTATCCAATACTTTGCCAAAGAGTATCCACGTGATTATCCGGAACCGGAAAGTATCGTTGCCGTCCTGAAACGCAAGAAAAAAGTACAGGAAATTCCTGTCATTATGCGTGCCCGCGCCGGTGGTGTTTCCTCTATTTCTCCATTAAATTCCATTTATTATATGGTAAAAGTTACCATTGCGATTCTGATAGAACGGATTCGATGATATATCTCAGTGAGGTGTTTACATATGCATGAATATAGGATACAAATAATTCTGGCTGTTTTACTGGTTTTTCTTCTTTATAAACTGTTGCGCTCTGTTTTAAAGAAGAAACTGGAAATCAAATACGTACTTTCCTGGATAATCGTTGATTTTTGTTTGCTGATCATCGACTTATTCCCATCGATTCTTACCTTTTTATGCAAGTGTCTTGGGATTCAACTGGCTTCCAATATGATTTTCCTGGTTGCCATTATTCTGCTGTTTTTACTGGCACTTTCCCACACGATTCTGCTCTCTAAATTAGTAGAATCCAATAAAAACTTAACCCAGGAAATTGCTCTTTTAAAAAAAGAATTGAAAGATACGACGAGATAAAAAAAATAACACCATAAGGTGTTATTTTTTATCTCATCCATTCTCTCAGATACTTTTCACTGCATCGTTCCCGATGTGTATTAAATACATTATTGAATTCTGCATATTTCTTTTCATACTTATCCACCATATCCGGTAGATTCTTCAGGGTTTTCAACACTTCTTCCTGGTTCATCAACACCGGGCCCGGAAGCATGTGGATATCGAAGTAAAAGTCACGCATCTCATGTTTATACTGTTCATAATCATACATGAAAAACAGAATCGGGCGTCTCAGATTGGCATAATCAAAGAATACACTCGAATAATCCGTGATCAGCACGTCAGCCGCCAGATACAGAGGATTGATGTCATCCATCTGCGACACATCATATACAAACCCCTGAAACGCTTCAAAATCAAAGGAATTACTGATAAAATAATGTGCCCGGAATAACACCACATATTCCTCGCCAAGCACTTCTCGCCACCGTTTAAAATCCACCGGTAGCTGAAACTGATATCCCTCACCCGGAAGATGCTGATTCTCCCGCCAGGTCGGTGCATATAGAATTACTTTCTTGCCCTTCGGAATTCTCAGTTCCTGACGCGCCTTCTCACAATCCATATCTGAGAACTCAATCAGATCATCATTTCTCGGGTATCCCAGTTCCAGAAGTACCTGCTCTTTTCCCTCTTCCTTCAGATGAAAGGCCGACGCAATCTTTTCAGAATAGAATTCGGATGGCGATGGCATATGCGTTACCCGTTTTGTCTCTTCCAGATAATTTTCCTGTACTTCCCGCAGACTTCCATTTTTTTCTGCATAATGATCCAGATCATATCCCAACCGTTTTAACGGTGTCCCATGCCAGCACTGGATATATTCCTGCCCTTCTTTCGGCTGCAGTTCCCGCGGAAGCCGCGAATTCGTCACCCAGAACTTCGCGGATGCATATGCGCGGTAATATTCCCGGCTCCGGTAACGTACCACGCGCGTATGCGGTTTTTGCTGCCGTTCACCGTATTTTTCCAGTTTCTGATATTTTTCCGGCTCTCGGAAAGCCCAGACGATCTCCCAGTCCTTATAATAAGGATCTGCACACATCGCCTGATACAGTGCTTTCGGACTGCAGGCATATTTTTTTCCCATATAGGACTCGAAAACTACTTTTCGGGGATTGATCTCTTCCTTTTCCACATATCCCTTCTGATACTGCAATTTCTTCCACCAGTAATACACACGAAGACTCCATGTTTTCATCCATGGAGTCTTACTGCAGATCCTGGCCATCCATTTCCAGGCACTCATATGACTCGTTTCTCCCATCTGTCCCTGTGTTTTCTTATAAACTCCAGCACATTGCACGGTGTCTGCGTTCCATTACCATAATCGTTTCATAACACTTGCCTGTTTTCCTATCTGCATGTGCCCGTTTCTCCGAACGCAGTCCTGCTGCAAGCCCCACTTTACAGAAAACCTTTTTCATACATTCTCTAAGCCATAAACTCATTATACGCATCCAGCACCGTCTTCGTATCCCCCTGCATCTTAATCTCCCCTTCATGGAGCCATAACAGGCTTGTACACAGTTTCTCCAGTGTCTCTGTACTATGTGATACGATCACTACGGTACGGTTCTCATCCATGATCAGTTCCTGCATCTTCTTGTAACTCTTCTTCTTGAACTTGGCATCCCCGACGCTCAGAACCTCATCGATCAGCATAATATCCGTCTCAAGAACCGCCGTGATAGAAAATGCCAGCTTGGAATACATACCGCTCGAATACGTCTTTACCGGCATGTCGATAAATTTTCCCAGATTGGCAAATGCTATGATCTCATCCATTTTATCTCTTACCTGCTGCTCCGAAAATCCCAGCAACATACCGGATAAAATAATGTTTTCCCGTCCGCTTAATTTTTTCTGAAACCCGACACCGATGGAAAGCAGGGAAACAGAATCTGACTCCAGTTCTATGCTTCCGGAATCTGCCGAAAATATTCCGGCAATCGCCCGCAACAACGTGGATTTACCGCTTCCATTCTTTCCGACGATTCCCATGATTTCTCCCTTTTTCACTTCGAAAGAGATACCTCTCAGGGCTTCATATACTTCCAGCTTACTCTTTCTCAGCCGAAAAAGACTTTTCCTCATAGAAAGAGACTTTACACACTTGTAGGTAATCTTCAGATCTTTTACCTCAATTGCATTTCCTGGTTTCATAAAATAATCCTTTCATAATATCCTCTGTCTGTGTTATGCCTCTGCCAGATAGAGAATTGCTTTATCATAGAATTCTTATCTACTTATAAATACAGATGCTTTCTCTGCCCTTTAGATAATCTTCACATAATTGTTTTCATTCTTATAGATAATCGCCACACCTGCCGCAGACAGGGCTGCCCCGATCACAAACCATAAAAGAATCAGTCTTCTGTGCGGCGTTTCGCAATATACCAGCGCCGAACGGCAGGCATCGATCAGAAATCCTACCGGATTTACTTTCAGAAGCAACGTAGCAACCGCCTCGTTCACTCTGTCCGTAATCACATAAAAGATTCCTGACATGTAAAAAAGGATTCGCAGACCTACGTTGGTAATATTCTTAAGGTCATCAAAGAAAACCCCAAAATGAGCCAGTATCGCACTCACACCAAAGGTTATCAGAATCAGATCCACGAAGATCGGAATCACATAGATCACATTATACGAAACCGGTACATGGGACCAGAGCATCATCACGATCACGATTCCAAAAGAAATCATCATCTTAAACAGATTCTGAAACAGCAGAATAATGATCAGGAAATACTTGGGAATATATACTTTCGTTACTACTGCCCGGTTCGCCGCCACGATCCGTACGCTTCCGGATACTGTTTTATTAAACAGATTCCACATGGACAGACCTACAAAGACAAAGATATGAAAATATTCTTTTTTCTGTCCGAAAATCACCATGAAAATAAACCAGTATACCAGCATAAATAAAATAGGATCCAAAATCCACCATAGCCAGCTCAAATGTGAGCTGGCCACTTCTGACTTCAATCCCGATTTTGTTGCATATTTTGCATAAGGCATATAGCGCTTTATGTCTTTCCAAAATCGTTTCATTTACTTTCTTATCCTTTCTCGCCCCGGAATACCCAGTCTACAAAACGCTTGCTTGCCTGACCATCTTCCCGTTTGCTGAAGGTTTCGTTGAATTCCCGGTATTTGTCGTCGTAGACAAAATTATCGATACTGTCACGGATCGCATCCGGCAGTTCTTCTTCCTTTGTAATGATCTTTCCCGGAAGTTTATCAATACCAAAATAGAATCCGCGGATACTGTCCTTATAATCTTCCAGATCATACATATAAAACAGCATCGGCTTTTTCAAAATTCCATAATCAAAGAATACGCTGGAATAATCTGTAATCAGCAGATCAGCGATCAGATACAGATGGTTAATGTCATCATAATTGGATACATTATAGATAAATCCTTCGTAATCATCAAATGAGAACTTACTTGCCACCAGATAGTGTACACGGAATAAGATCACATATTCATCGCCCAGCTCCTGCCGCAGTGCATCAAAATCCACATTCAGGTCATAAGTGAATCCTGTACCCGCCTCATGCTGATTGTCTCTCCAGGTCGGTGCATACAGAATTACTTTTTTATCCTCCGGAATCTCCAGTTTCTCTTTGATCATCCGGATATCTTCCTGTGTATGATTGATAAGAAAATCATTTCTCGGATAACCGATTTCCATGACTTTATCTTCCATCTTCGTTTCTTTCAGATTCCATGCGGAAGTAAATTTCTCACTGGCAAATCCTGATGGCGAAAGAATATAATTGAATTTTTCTGCATCCATCGCATATTTTTTCCGAATATCAGCAATAGAGTCGATAGCATTTTCCGAAGTTTCCAGATCATATCCCAGACGTTTTAACGGTGTTCCATGCCAGCACTGCACATAGACCTGATCTTTCTGGGGCCAGACATGATCCGGCACACGATAGTTCGTAATCCAGTATTTTGCTCTGATCAGTTTTTTTTCATAAACTCTTGCTGTTTGTTTTACCACGATCGTATTCGGATTTTCTTCCAGAAAACGATGTTTTTTTGCATTTTTAAACGCCCAGATAAATGTCCAGTCTTTAAACTCATCCTGTGTCAGCATATACTCATACACTGCTTTCGGACTGCATCCATACGTTTTTCCGTTAAAAGAATTAAATACTACTGTTTTCTCGTCAGGAGTCACGCCAAGACCCCGCCACCAATAATAAATTCTCCGCTTGGTATACAGGATTTTCTTCCAGCACTTTCGAAAACGTGGGTGCGTTTTCGAATACTGAGCCAAGCGTTTCTTTATCGGGCTTTTAAAGAATCTCCGAATCAGTTTTCTCCTCTTTTTCCGAATTTTCTTTATAATCTTCATCTTTTAACTCCTACTTCTTTCCCAGATCCTTTTTAATCTGTGTTGTGGAAATCTCCGGTGTACGTGGAAGATAAACCACGTCACAGTATTCTTTTAAAAAGTCAAACTTTCCTTCCCAGTCATCTCCGATTACGAACGTGTCCACCTTGAATTCTTTCACATCCGAAATCTTCTGCTCCCAGGATTCTTCCGGAATAACCAGATCCACATAACGGATCGCTTCCAGCAAACTCTTTCTCTCCTCATAGGAGAAATAGCATTTCTTCTGTTTTTCATTCCAGTTAAATTCATCGGTAGACAAAGCAACGATCAGATAATCTCCAAGTGCCTTGGCTCTCTGCAGTAATTTGACATGTCCATAATGAAGAAGATCATACGTTCCATACGTGATTACTTTTCTCATTTTTTTCTCCTTTTTATACCTCTCACCCTCCTGTTTCCTGTATACCTGGTAAATATAACTTTTTTCAGAGGGATTTTTTGTTTCTGTCTTTCATCGAATACACATCATCTTTACCATTCTGCAAATATCTTCGCTGCATGGTTTTTGTATTTTATTAAATTTTCTTTCAATTTTCTTTCGATTTTCGACATAATTCATTTCATTATACAACAAACCTTCTATGGAATTCAAGAACTCTGCATAACTTTTCGGTTTTGGTCCCGGAGTTACCTCATCGTAATCAAAATTAAACCCCCGTGTCCTCAGATATGCTTCCCGGTCATATGGTAAAAATAAAATCGGACGTTCCAGCAACAAATAATCAATATAAATACTGGAATAATCTGTGATCAACAGATCAAACATCGCCAGTACTTCCATAATATCTTCTATCCTGTCCTCATTCAGAAAGCGAATCCGGCTTCCCGGACGATCTAATGCCTTTAGCCACTCATATCCTTCTTTCTCATACAGATGCATACGGATACACATAATACACTGATTTTTTTCCAGAAAATTCTGTAACTGTTCTACCGCTCTTCCACGGTTTTCTCCGTGGAATTCCTCAAACGGAAACAGTCTGGTTTCCCCATCATCCCGGAATGTAGGCGCATATAGAAGCAAAGAATCAAATTCCGGAATCTTTTCTTTTTGAAAAATCTTTTGCATTTGTTCCCGGACATTTATTTTTCAAATAACTTATCATTTCTTGGCTGTCCCCACAACTTTGACTCTTTCCTGTTCCACCAGAAAACTTCTGCTCATCACCGGAATCAGCTCTTCTGAAGTAGTAACAACTGCTTCATAATTATCCGCAAACAGATATTTGTAGTACAGCTTTGTCATCCATCCCAGATTTTCCTGCTCCATCCCGATTTTTTTTAACGGTACCCCATGCCACAGATTGATAATACAATATTTTTTTCGAAATCCCATCCCATACAACGGCGGTGCAGTGGACGTAAACCAGACTTTACATTCCAGCACTTTTCGTATTCCTTCCATGGTACCGGTATCAATAACAGACTCTTTTCCAAAGCGCTCCTGCAATTTTTTTCGTTCCACCGGATCTTCCATTACATAAAATGCCTGAATCTCCGGATGGTATTTCTTTACATATTCAAAAAGCGCACTGGAATTATAATTGAATGCCCGGTTATGCACTGAAGAGAACACCCATTTTTTCTCATTGGGTTCCTCCGAAGTCGTAATTCTGGCATAACTGGTTTTCAGTAAATTCTCTATTTTTTTCATCATAAAGACATATTCCTTATTTCCTTTTCCACACCATTGCTATACAGGCAAACGGTGCCGATAATAAAGCCTGCATTCCTTCTTTTACAAATGCCGGATACTGTCGGTTTCTAAGATACGTATACCCAAGTACCATATGATGGCGCATACAAATTTTTCTTTTTTCTCCCCATCTCATATCTGCCCAATATTTCTTTTTATGTGCAAATAACCGATTTTCACCTTCAATTTTTCTTTCTCGGCTGGACATCCCCTCAGATTCTGTATGCACCAGTGCCTTCACATCACATCTTGGAAGGTAGCTGACTGTTCCGTGATTCCGAATGACTTTCTCCATCAGATAGAATTCATCCCCAAGGTCAATCGGTGGAAATCCTCCTGACTTCAGCAAAAACTCCCTTTCGAACATCAGTGTATCCGTTCCTGTCATATGATACAGATAATGTTTTGCCAGCAAATGTTTCTCTTCCTGTATAACCCCCGGGTTCAGATAATTTCTTTTCCGCACTTCCTCTAATCTTCCATCCTCGCGATACAGAGCTAGATCGGTAATAGATACATTTGATTTCACACACTGCATATGACGCACCTGTTGCTCTATCTTCTCTTTTCTGTATTTGTCATCGTCATCAAGAAATGTAATATACATCCCGGATGCTTTTTCTATACCACGGTTTCTCGAGGTCGCCGACCCTTTATTGGTTTCATTCACCACATACTTTAAGGAAATCTGATATCTTCTCTGGAATCCTTCAACAATTTTCTTTACTCTGGCATTCCATTCCGAATCTGCATTATCATCCACAAGAATAATCTCCTGGTTCTTCCATGTCTGTCTTGCAAGACTTTCCAGTGCACAGCTTAATTCTCGCTCTCTGCGATATGTTGCCATAATAACCGACACCAGTGGTGTATCATTTACTTTCTTCTCCGCACCTTCCTGAACTCCATCTCTTCTTAAAACAGCAAGTACCGTCAGGAACAGACATTTCAGATCCATCCAGGTACTCTGGTGTTCTACATAATATCCATCCAGTTTTGCTTTTTCGGAAATACTGATCGTATCTCTTCCATGTATCTGTGCCCAACCGGTAAGCCCCGGTAATACATCATTTGCTCCGTATTTCTCCCGTTCTTTCAGAAGGTCGTACTGATTCCAGAGTGCCGGTCTTGGTCCTACAAGACTCATATCTCCTTTTAAGATATTCATCAGCTGTGGCAGTTCATCCAGACTTGTAGCTCGTAAGAATTTTCCTGATTTCGTAATGTACTGATCCGGATTTTCCAGAAGATGAGTCGGTACGTCCTTGGGAGTATCTGCACGCATCGTCCGAAACTTCAAAATTTCAAAATATTTCTGATGAATGCCAACTCTTTTTTGGCGAAAAAAACCGGTCCCGGAGAATCTATCTTTACCCATATCGCAATTCCAGCCAGAAGTGGCGCACAAAATATCGTTGCCGGCACCGTAATCACATAATCTAACCATTTCCTGTTATCTCTCATCACTCTTTAAAAAACGGAAACTGTGGTTCTGTTTTTCCATCAGTTTCCGTTCTCACCTCCATACCTTTTTGGCGCTTCCACGCTTATTATTTCTTCTTTGATTTCTCTCCTGTTTCCTGATACTGATATGTCTCTACAATTTCTTTTACCGACTCACGAATATGATTTCCATCCTGATAGGCCTCTTTTTTCAGTTTTTCCAACTGCTTTAAAAATTTTTCCTGATCAAACTCCAGAGGCTTTCCGATAAAAATTTTTTCATGCGCAGTTTTTCGCAACCCTTCTTCGGCCATCAGAAGCTCCTCATACAGTTTTTCTCCCGGTCGAAGTCCTGTATACTGGATCTTAATATCTTCATCAGGTCGCAATCCGGAGAGCTTGATCAGATTTCTTGCCAGATCATCGATTCGCATCGGCTCTCCCATATCCAGTACAAAAATCTCCCCACCTTTTGCGTATGCTCCTGCCTGTAATACTAAAGAAACTGCCTCCGGAATTGTCATAAAATAGCGAATAATATTTTTATCTGTTACAGTTACCGGACCGCCTTCTTCTATTTGTTTTCGAAACAATGGAATAACGCTTCCATTACTTCCTAATACATTGCCAAACCGTACTGCCACAAATTCTGTCTCACAGGTTGTATTCAGTGTCTGTATAATCATTTCACAGATTCTTTTTGATGCTCCCATAATATTGGTAGGGTTTACTGCTTTATCCGTAGAGATCAATATAAAACGTTTACACCCATTTTCAGAAGCAGCCCGTGCTGTATTTAATGTACCAAAAACATTATTTTTGATTGCTTCATTTGGACTATTTTCCATAAGTGGTACATGCTTATGTGCCGCCGCGTGATATACAAGTTCCGGCTGATATTTCTGAAAAATGCTACTGATTCTATGAGTATTTCTCACTGAACCGATCAAAACCACCAGATTCATTTCCGGATAATCATGTTTTAATTCCTGTTGAATATCATAGACTGTGTTTTCATAAATATCCACGATCACAAGCAATGCAGGATGATGTGCTGCTATCTGGCGGCAAAGCTCGCTGCCAATAGATCCACCCCCTCCGGTAATCAGTACTCTTTTATCCTGTACATATTCCAGTACAGATCCAAGATCCGTCTCTACGGGGTCTCTTCCTAACAGATCTTCAATTTCTACTTCCCGCAATTTTGCTATGCTTACTTCTTCATTGATCAGCTGATAAACCCCTGGAAGAATCCGAAGTTTACAGCCACTGTCTTTGCAGATTTCCAGAAGAGCTTTCCGATCCTTTGGAGGCATCGTAGGGATGGCTATAATAATTTCCTGTACCTTATAACGTTTTACAGCCTCTAAAATCTCCTCTCTTCCTCCTACGATTGGAATACCAAGAAGTTCGTATTCTTTTTCTGTGGATTATCATCGATCACACATACCACTTTATTACTTAAGTGGTAGCTGGATTGAAGTTCTTTGATAATCAACGTTCCTGCATCCCCCGCTCCGATCACCATGGTAATAATAGGTTTTTCCAGATGATCTGTATATACTTTCTGCTTGAAAATACGAAGCAGTCTATACGAAAATCTCCCTGCCATCATAAGTGGTAATAATACCAACAAATACAGAATATAATAGGATCTTGGAAGATGGTATCCCATCATATACATTCCCACCAGTTGAAACATTGCTGATACTATACACGATAAAACCAGGTTTAAAAGTTCTGTAACACTGGCATACCGCCACAGGCTCTCATATAAACTGAACAGTGCAAAAATAATCAGCGTACACCCTATATTAATTGGTGTATAATGAATCATAGACTCAAGAAATGGTTTCCTTATCATTCCCGGATGGAATTCAAATCGAATCAACAATGCCGTATACTCTGAAATCCCAATAACAAGAATATCATATAATATAAGCAAAGAAACTCGTATACGTTTTTTAGGATTTTTCAATCCTTTTATTGTTCTTATCCACATAATTTTCTCTATTCTTTCTGTCACTAATCAGAATCTTTTATTCATCTCATTATACCCTTTTCCATTTCAGTCCGCAATCCCATACTCCTTTTTCTCCTGTTTTCCCTGTCTTTTTAAGGAAAAG
>ENA-OQCO01000927-OQCO01000927.1-human-gut-metagenome-genome-assembly--contig:-NODE-927-length-13362-cov-1.611182_pt1 | contig 13362 bp, 15 predicted proteins | sample MGYA00242500_ERZ504582 | MGnify/ENA primary metagenome ERZ504582 (study PRJEB26092, sample SAMD00036346) | human gut metagenome | host: Homo sapiens | study: EMG produced TPA metagenomics assembly of...
GCGAGGAGAGGTGGCATTGCGCAGCAATGACGGAGAGGTTGTATAGAATAGAACATGATCTTTTTCATTTTAACGTAAAAATTCCATTTGCGCAATACGGCGCATTATGATAAAATAAGTCGTTGCGGAATCAAAATTATAGGAGAAAACACATGAATACACGCTCGCTGCGCTCCCGCCTGAAGCCGCATCTGTGGTTTCAGGCATATTGGGTGGTGTATCTGGTTTGGTTTTTCTGGCTGGACCTGACCATCACCGACCCGAAGTACATCATCCACAGCCCCATTGACGACTTCATCCCCTTCAATGAGTGGTTCGTTTTCCCGTATTGCAGCTGGTTTCTGCTGCTGGCGGTGGTCACAGCGCTGCTCTGGTGGAACGACACGGAAAGCTACGACAAGCTCTGCCTGATGATGTTCTCCGGCATGACCTTCTGCCTCATTCTTTATATGGTACTGCCCAACGGTCTGGACATCCGCCCCACGGCGGAGGCCGTCGGCCGCGACAACATCGCGATGCAGATCATGCAGCTCCTCTGGAAGGCGGATGCCTCGGTCAATGTCTGCCCGTCCATCCACTGCCAGAGTTCCGGCTGCATGGCGCTGGCGTTCTCTCAGAGCAGGCTGGCAAAAGGCCGCCCCGGCCTGAAGGTGCTGGCCTGGGTGTGGGCTGCCCTCATCTGTGCCTCCACGGTCTTCACAAAACAGCATTCCATCCTTGATGTGGTCTGCGGTCTGGCGCTGGTGGCCGTCTGGGTGCCGATCCTTTATACCAAAAAGACGAAGAAAAGCGGCTTGACAAGAAAAAATTGCATTTTATATCCAAATCCCCTTGACGCACGGTGCGCTTCGGGGGTAAAATAAAACTGGCTCTTTCACTAATATATCAAAGAGCGACCGGAGAGCGACCGGAATTGTTTTGGTGGATAGAAGGAGAACGTTACGATGGCAGTACGGAGTGCACGGGAGGCTGCATACGAGACCATCCGCAGCCGTATCATTACAATGGAACTCAAGCCCGGCGATGAACTCAATGACCATGCACTGGCGCAGGAGATGGGCATCAGCCGCACCCCCATGCGGGAGGCGCTGATCATGCTCAACATTGCTCACATGGTCACCATCAAGCCGCAGAGCGGCACCTATGTTGCCCCCATCGACCTGACGCTCATGGAGATGGAGCAGTTTGCGCGCTATACGCTGGAAAAGGAGATCCTGAACCACATCCGCGGGCGGCTGACCGGCGAGCAGGAGCGGGCTTACCGCCTGCTCATTGAGCAGTACCGTGTGCTGGAGAGCGACTCCGGCGCCGAGAACCGCGAGACCCGGATGCTGGAACTTGACAACGCCTTCCACCGCCGTGCGTTCGAGCTGTGCGGCATGGAAGCGCACTTCGACCACATGCTGTCCACCTTCCAGCACATCGAGCGGCTGCGCAAGTTCAGCTTGCAGACCGATGAGAACAAATCCGTCTGCGGGGCCCATACCCGCATTCTGGAGGCCGTCCTCCACGGCAGCGAGGACGATGTCGGCCGCACCCTACACGAGCACCTGAACCGCTATAAGCTCTCGGTGGAACAGGCCAGAGCCATCCATCCGGATTACTTCATTGAAGGGTAAGCGGTGAGAGAAACTGGAAATTGCCGATATTGACAAAAAATAGCAAGAAAATTGTGTATTTGACGGCCGCAAAAAGGGGAAAATCCTTTGTGTGGTCGTCTTTTTGTCTAAAGTATACAAGAAAAAACTCTGAAAAATGTCAAAACGCCAATTGCCAAGTTGGAACTGATATATTAGAATATATGCAGAGACGTGCCGCAGCGGTTGCTGCGGACGAAAAAGCAAAGCAACATAAGGAGGAAACCCCTATGCCTATGAAAATGGGTTGGCGTTGGTATGGTGAGGGCAACGACCCCATCACGCTGAACGACATCAAGCAGATCCCCGGCGTGACCAGCATCGTCTGGGCACTGCACGACAAGATGCCCGGTGAGATCTGGGAGGTCGATGAGATCCAGAAGGTCGCAGACCAGATCCACGCCTATGGCTTCGATATGGACGTTGTGGAATCGGTCAACGTTCATGACGACATCAAGATCGGCCTGCCGACGCGTGACCAGTATATTGAGAACTACAAGCAGTGCATCCGCAACCTGTCCAAGTTCGGTGTCAAGGTCATCTGCTACAACTTCATGCCCATCTTTGACTGGACCCGTACCGACCTGTTCCACCCCGTCGGCGATGGTTCCACCGCTCTGTTCTATCAGAAGGACATGATCCAGGACGACTACAAGGCCATGGCCGACTATATCCTGGGCTTTACCGAGAAGTACAACATGACCTTCCCCGGCTGGGAGCCGGAGCGTATGGCCAAGCTGGACGAGCTGTTCAAGGCCTATGCCCCCGTCACCAAGGAGAAGCTGTGGGAGAACCTGAAGTACTTCCTGGAGGCTCTCATGCCCACCTGCCGCGAGTGCGACATCAAGATGGCCATTCACATGGACGATCCCCCTTGGGATATCTTCGGCCTGCCCCGCCTGCTGGTGGATGCCGAGAGCATCGACCGCTTCCTGAGCATGGTGGATGACGAGTACAACTGCCTGACCCTGTGCTCCGGCAGCCTGAACGCAAACCCCAACAACAATGTTGCCGAGATCGTCCGCAAGCACTGCGACCGCATTGCATTTGCTCACATCCGCAACATCCACCACTTCCCCAATGGCGACTTCTCCGAGGCTGCTCACCGCGACTGCTGCGGCGAGACCGGCATCATCGAGATCCTGCGCGCCTACCATGACGGCGGCTACGAGGGCTACATCCGCCCCGACCACGGCCGTCAGCTGTGGGAGGAAGGCCCCGGCAACTGCCGCCCCGGCTACGGCAAGTATGACCGTGCTCTGGGCATCCAGTATATGCTGGGCGTCTGGGATCTGCTGGACCGTCTGGATGAAGAGAAAAAGAAAGGCTGAGCATCAATATGAAGCTGTCTGATATCAAAAACGGCAATCTGTCCGCCGAGTGGGCAGAAAAAGGCTACGAGCTGCCCAAGTTCGATGTCGAGGCCGTCAAGGCCAAGACCCATGCAGAGCCGACCTGGGTGCACTTCGGCGCAGGAAACATCTTCCGCGCCTTCCCCGCAGCCGTCCTGAACGACGCCCTGAACAGCGGCAAGTATGACCGCGGCGTCATCGTGGCCGAGAGCTCGACTATGAGATCATCGACAAGGCTTACCGCCCCTACGATAACCTGAGCCTGCTGGTCTGCCTGAAGTCCACCGGCGAGATCGAGAAGAAGGTCGTGGCCTCCGTGACCGAGAGCCTGAAGGCAGACCCCTCCTTCACCGAGGACTGGGCACGTCTGGTCGAGATCTTCCAGAACCCCAGCCTGCAGATGATCTCCTTCACCATCACCGAGAAGGGCTACGGCGTTGCTCCTGCTGACCTGGAGCGCGGCCTGACCCCCGTTCTGGCAATGGGCAAGGTCACCGCTCTGCTGTACGAGCGCTTCAAGGCCGGCAAGCTGCCCCTGACCGTTCAGAGCATGGATAACTGCTCTCACAACGGCGACAAGGTCAAGAATGCCGTCTTCACCTACGCTTCCAAGTGGGTCGAGCAGGGCCTGGTGCCCGCCGAGTTCCTCGCTTATGTGCAGGACGAGACCAAGGTCACCTTCCCCTGGAGCATGATCGACAAGATCACCCCGCGCCCCGACGCCAAGGTCCAGAAGATGCTGGCCGACGACGGCTTTGAGGACAACTACACCATCGTCACCGAGAAGCACACCTTCACCGCTCCCTTCGTCAACGCCGAGGAGACCCAGTATCTCTGCATCGAGGACCACTACACCAATGGCCGTCCTCCGCTGGAGCTGGGCGGTGTTCTGTACTGCGACCGCGAGACCGTCGATAAGATCGAGAAGATGAAGGTCTGCACCTGCCTGAACCCGCTGCACACCGCCATGTCCATCTATGGCTGCATGCTGGACTACACCCTCATCTCTGCCGAAATGGCCGATGAGGACCTGCGCGCCTTCATCCAGAAGATCGGCTACATCGAGGCCATGCCCGTCGTCGTCGATCCGGGCGTCCTGAACCCCTATGAGTTCATCGGCGCGGTCATCAACCGCCGTCTGCCCAACCCCTTCATGCCCGACGCACCCCAGCGTATCGCTACCGATACTTCTCAGAAGCTGGCTATCCGCTTCGGCGAGACCATCAAGGCTTACGAGGCCCGCGGCCTGGACAAGAGCAATCTGGTCCTGATTCCGCTGGTGCTGGCAGGCTATGCCCGCTACCTGAAGGGCATCGACGACAACGGCAAGGCCTTTGAGATCTCTCCCGATCCGATGCTGGCCGAGCTGCAGGCCATCGTGGCTCCGCTGGAAGTCAAGGAAGGCGAGCAGGACTTCAGCTGCCTGAAGAACCTGTACAGCCGCGCCGACATCTTCGGTGTGGACCTGTATGCGGTCGGTCTGGGTGAGCAGATCGAGGGCATGGTCAAGGAGCTGTATGCTGGCAACGGCGCAGTCCGCAAGACCCTGCACAAGTATGTCGTCGCCCGCTGAGCGCTGACATCTTCTTTTTATCGCAAGTCAAGAAATTAGCGCAACATTCAAACAGCATATTTGCGATATGCAATTCAACGTTGTTGCTGTTGCATTAAAAAGTTGAATTGCTATAAGTTAAGCTATCTTCGCCCCCACGCTGCGTTTTGCTTTGCCGCAGCGTGGGATTTTTTTGTCTGCGAAGCAATGACGGAGAGGTTGTACGAAGATGCGCTTTCAGGGTGGATTTTGCCCTGTAATTGTTTTATAATAAAGAAAAATCGTTATCCCGACAGGAGGAGACCAGCATGAAGGTCATGATCTTTGACGTGGGCGGCACCGAGATCAAATACTCGGTCATGGACGATGCGATGAACCGGTACGAGTCCGGCAGCATCCCGACGCCCAGCGACAGCCAGCCGCACTTTCTCGAAACGTTGGCGCAGCTCTACCGCCCCCACAGGGACGAGGTGGACGGCATCGCACTGAGCCTGCCCGGCTTCATCGACGCCGAGCACGGTGTGGTCCGGGGCGGCGGTGCGCCCTCCATCACCTATAACATCGGCACACCGGTGGGCCCGCGCCTGGCCGAGCTCTGTGGCTGCAAGGTCTGGATCGAAAACGACGGCAAGGCGGCTGCCATTGCCGAGCTGCAGCGCGGTGCGCTGCAGGGGTGCAGCAACGCGGCGGTGTTCGTCATCGGCACCGGCGTGGGCGGCGGCCTGATCATCAACGGCCAGCTGGTGCGCGGCAGGGACTTCACCGCAGGCGAGTACAGCTTCATGAACACCAACGCCGACGCCTGGAGCGACGGCAAAAAGTCGATGGCCTGCCAGTGCAGCACCTCCGCGCTGCTGGATGCCTACCGGGTGCGCAGGCAGCTGCCTGCCGATGCCCCGATGAACGGCAGGCTCTTCTTTGATGCGGCCAACGCAGGGGAGCCGGAGGCGCTGGAAGTACTGGAAGCCTTCTGCATGGCGGTGGATGTGCAGATCTACAACCTCAGCGTCCTGCTGGATCTCGAAAAGGTGGCCATCGGCGGCGGCATCAGCGGCCAGCCCCTCCTCATCGAGACCCTCGACCGGGTGTATGAGGAAAAGATCCTGAAGGGCCATCCCTTCAGCGAGGAGCAGGCCCGCAGCCTGCCCCGGCCGGAGATCGTGCCCTGCGCGTTCCACAATGAAGCCAACCAGATCGGTGCGCTGGTCAGCTACCTCAACGCATTTTATCCGCAGAAATAAAGTGCCCAGAGCAGCTGTTTTTCGATGGTTTGTATTTCTGGCTTGAAGCAAAGCGAAAAATGGTGTATTATAATGGGTATTGAATCATGAGCAGTACCGGGCGGTTTGGCCCGGATGAAGGGGGAACTCCACCATGGCTGATAAAAACTTTTTGACCGAGATCATCGACGCCGACCTCGCCGAGGGCAAGGTCAGCGAGATCCATACCCGTTTCCCGCCGGAGCCCAACGGCTACCTGCACATCGGCAGCGCCAAGGCGATCTATACCAACTGGTCCATCGCGAACCAGTACGGCGGCAAATTCAATCTGCGTCTGGACGACACCAACCCCGCCCGCGAAGGCGAGGAGTATGTCAACAGCATCATCGAAGACCTGCACTGGCTGGGTGCCGACCCCAACGGCGGCATCTTCTACGGCAGCGACTACTTCGACAAGTGCTATGAGTACGCCGAGAAGCTCATCCTCGAAGGCAAGGCCTACGTGGATGACCTGACCCGCGACGAGATGCGCGAGTACCGCGGCAATGACGCGGGCAAGCCCTCCCGCCCCTCTCCGTGGCGCGACCGTACCCCGGAGGAGAATCTGGACCTGTTCCGCCGGATGCGCGCCGGGGAGTTCCAGGAGGGCGAAAAGACCCTGCGTGCCAAGATCGACCTGGCCAGCCCCAACATGAACCTGCGCGACCCGGCCATCTACCGCATCAAGTATGCGGAGCACCACCGCCAGGGCAGCAAGTGGTGCATCTACCGATGTACGACTTCGCGCACCCCATCCAGGACGCCATCGAGGGCATCACCCACAGCATGTGCAGCCTGGAGTTCGAGAACCATCGCCCGCTGTACAACTGGGTCATCGAGAACATCTTCGGGACCGAGTTCCCCAAGCAGCGCGAGTTCGCCCGCCTGAACATGACCAACACCGTCATGAGCAAGCGCTACCTGCGTGAGCTGGTGGAAATGGGCATCGTGGACGGCTGGGACGATCCCCGGATGCCGACCCTGTGCGGTCTGCGCCGCCGCGGCTACACCCCGACTTCCATCTTCACCTTTGTGCGCGAGGCCGGCATCTCCAAGTCGGACAACCTCATCGACATGCGCCAGCTGGAAGCCTGCATCCGCAGTGAGCTGGACCTGACCGCGCAGCGCCGCATTGCCGTGCTGGACCCGGTCAAGCTCATCATCGACAACTACCCGGAAGAGAAGACCGAATACTTCGACATCGCCAACAACCCCAACCGCGAGGCCAACGATGCCACTACCCGCAAGGTGGCGTTCACCCGCGAGCTGTGGATCGAGAACGAGGACTTCGCCGAGGTGCCGCCTCCCAAAGTTCAAGCGCCTGACCATCGGCGGCGAGGTCCGCCTGATGGGTGCATATCTCGTCAAGTGCGAGAGCGTCGAGAAGAACCCCGACGGCAGCATTGCCGCCATCCACTGCACCGCTGACATCGAGACCGGCAATGGAAACCCGGCCGACGGCCGCAAGGTCAAGGGCACCATCCACTGGGTGAGCGCCGCCCACGCCGTGGACGCCGAGGTCCGCCTGTACGACAAGCTCTTCACCGAGGCCAACATGAACGCCATCCCGGAGGGCAGCGACTACAAGGACTACCTGAACCCGGAGAGCGTGACCGTGCGCACCCACTGCAAGCTGGAAGAGAGCCTGAAGGATGCCAAGCCCGGCGAAAAGTTCCAGTTCGTCCGCACCGGTTTCTTCACCCCGGATTCCAAGAATCCCGGCGTGTACAACCGTGTCGTGACCCTGCGCGACAGCTTCAAGCCTGCAAAATAAACCAAGACCTGCCAAAGGAGCATACAACAAGATGAAGAAACACATGAGCCGGAGCACCCTCGTGATGGTGCTGCTGGATATCGTTCTGGGGGTGGTGCTGTCGCTGTATATCGCCAACACCGGCACGATGCCTGCCGCAGACAACGCGGTCACCTACACCGATGGCACCTACACGGCCAGCGCCAAAGGCTGTCTGAGCGATGTAGCGGTCACCGTGACCATCACCGGCGGCAAAGTGACGAATGTGGACATTGATGCTTCGGGCGAGACGCCGGAACTGGGCGGCAAGGCGGCGGAAAGCCTGACAGCCAGCCTGAAAGAGGCAGGCAGCACCGCCGGTGTGGATGCCGTGACCGGCAGCACCATGACCAGTGACGCGGTCTTTGCCGCAATGGATGATTGTCTGGCGCAGGCCGCACAGTGATCGCACTCTCCCAACTGCTGCACGGCAACTGCGCGTGCAGCAGTTTTTTGTAACCCTCTCAGTCTCGCTGCGCTCGCCAGCTCTCCCAAAGGGCGAGCCATTGGCAGTCGGGGGCAAAGATCCGCTTCTGTTGCAAGCTGCTTCGCCGTGTGTTCGCGGGCAGCATGAGGATGCCTATGTACATTGATGTTTTACCATTGTCCGATACCACGGCCCGCCTTGTCCGAGCCTATGGGGAGGCCCCCTGCATCGCCCTGCCGTCGGTGCTGCCGACCCCGGAGGGCGGCAGCTGGGCTGTCACCGAACTGGGGGACTACTGCTTCTCTGAATCGCCCCGGAACCTGCCTGCCCCGGACGCGGTCTGCCGCTACGCGGTGGGGGAAGACGGCAGCGCCGTCCTGACCAGAGCCTTTGGCCGGGACCGGACCGGGCGGCACCGCCGCTATGACCTCGACTTTGGCACTGCGCCCGAAGAAGACCTCCACCCCGTCTGCGGGAACTTCCTCGAAGAAGCCGTCCTGCCGGACAGCCTGCGGGTCATCGGGAGCTGCGCGTTCTACAACTGCCGCAGGCTGCGCACCCTGTCCGTGGGGGCGGGGGAGCTGACCGTGGGCAGCGATGTCTTTTTGAACTGCTTCGCACTGGCGGACCTCATCGTCCGGGCCGACCCGGAGCAGGCCACCGGCCTGTTCGCGCTCGTCAACAACATCACCGAGGCCGTGCGGGCGCTGTTCTGGTGCCCCGGCGAGGCGGCCCCCCGCGCAGGCCTGTGGTATCCGGCCTACTGGGAGGATGTGGAGGAATCCCCGGCGCATATCCTGCTGCACACCTTTTCCGGGCAGGGATATCATTACCGACAGTGTTTTCTGGATGGAAAAATCCTCTGCGCAGAATACGACGCCATTTTCCCGGACGGCCACGCCTCCGAGGACAAGGATATCATGGCCATGCTCTGCTTCGACCGTCTGCGCTGGCCCTGGGGCCTGACCGAACAGGCAAAGGCCCCCTACACCGCGTTCCTCAAGGCGAACACGGGCCGGGTCGTGGCCCGGCTGCTGAAGGCGCAGGACCTCGACAGCCTGAGGCCCTGCTGGCGCTGGATGTGCTGGACGCGGCCGGGTTTGCCGAGGCCGCAGCGCTGGCCGTTCAGGCCGAACAGGCTGCTGCTGCGGCCCTGCTGGCCGATGCCGCCCACAGCAGACAGGCCGCAAAGCCGAACCGGAAACGCTATGATTTTGACTTTTGAACCCTTTCCCGCAGGGAAGTGAGGTGAAACGATGCCCAAAGAAACATTTTTCGACCCCCGCAAGCCGTTTGAATCGAAGCGGCCGGAGACCCACGAGGAGTGGCAGGTGCGGATGGGCGGTGAGGTGCTGGCTGTGGTGCGCAGCGGGCTGTATCTGGACTTCCGCTTTCTCGACCTGGCACTTTCGGCTCTGACGCCCACCCCGGATGAGCGGTGCGGTGTGCTGGCCACCGATGGCCGCATCCTCTGCTACCAGCCCAGCGCCCTGCTGCGGCTCTATCAGCAGAATCCGAAGTATCTCAACCGGTTGTATCTTCATACGATATTCCACTGCGTATTCCGACATCTCTGGATGAAAGGGAAGCGCGACCCGCGTCTGTGGAGCCTGGCCTGTGATATCGCGGTGGAAAACGTCATCGACGGCCTGAACCGCAGCAGCGTCAAACGGCCGCTGACCTATGTGCGGCAGAACGCCTATCAGTGCATCGCGGAAGAGGGCAAAGTCGTGGCAGCGGCTCCGGCGTACCGCTGGCTGGTCCGGCAGACGCCCGGTGTGCTGCGCCAGCTGGAGCGGGAGTTCTGCACCGACGACCACCGCCTCTGGCCGAAAGACGCCCCCGAACAGCCCCAGCAGATGCCGACTCCGCTGCCCCAGAAGACCTGGCAGAAGATCGGCGAACGGATGCAGACCGAACTGGAACTGCGCGACAAGGAGGCGGGCGAGGGGGCCGACAACCTGAAGGAACAGGTCAAAGCCGCCAACCGCAGCCGCCGCAGCTACCGGGATTTTCTCCGCCGGTTCTGCGTCACGCGGGAGGAAGTCCACCTTGACCCCGACGAATTCGACCTGAACTTTTACACCTACGGCCTGTCCGTCTATGGGAACCTGCCCCTCATCGAGCCGCTGGAAACGCGGGAGAGCAGAAAGATCGAGGAACTGGCCCTCGTCATCGACACGAGCTATTCCACCTCCGGCGAGCTGGTCCGGGCATTTCTGGCCGAGACCTACACCCTGCTGAAAGGGCGGGAGAACTTCTTCCACCGGATGAACCTGCACCTCATCCAGGCCGACAACGCCATCCGGCAGGACCTTCTGGTCCGGAACGAGGACGAGCTCATCCATGCGATGAACCACTTCCAGCTGCGGGGCGGCGGCGGAACGGATTTCCGCCCGGCGTTCGAATACGTCAGCCAGCTCTGCGCCGAGAAAAAGTTCTCCAACCTGCGGGGCCTGCTCTACTTCACCGACGGCATGGGCACCTACCCGGCCCGCCGCCCGGCCTACGATACGGCATTCCTGTTTCTGGGCGACCGTTTCGACGACGCCAATGTCCCGCCCTGGGCCATAAAGGTCGTGCTGGACGAGGAAGAATTTGCAGGCCCGTCTGCCAGAGCCGCGTCGGCCCTTGCCGAGGCGCTGTACGACGAGGACGACCCCTGCCGCGAACTGAACAACACCTGAGGATGTGAGGAACGTTTATGAACATCAAACGAGCCAAAGAAGAGATCGAACACACCGTCAAAGCGTATCTGGCCAAGGATGCGCTGGGCGAATACGCCATCCCGGCCATCCGGCAGCGCCCCATCCTGCTGATGGGCCCTCCGGGCATCGGCAAGACCCAGATCATGGAACAGGCGGCGCGGGAGTGCGGCGTGGCGCTGGTGGCCTACACCATCACCCACCACACCCGCCAGAGCGCGGTGGGCCTGCCCTTTATCCGCCAGCGCCATTATGACGGGAAAGACGTCTCGGTGACGGAATACACCATGAGCGAGATCATCGCCAGCGTCTACGCCAGAATGGAGGCCACCGGCCTGAAGGAGGGCATCCTCTTCATTGATGAGATCAACTGCGTCTCCGAGACGCTGGCCCCCACCATGCTGCAATTTTTGCAGTGCAAGACCTTCGGCAACCAGGCCGTCCCGGCGGGCTGGGTCATCGTGGCGGCAGGCAATCCGCCGGAGTATAACAAATCGGTCCGCGATTTCGACATCGTCACGCTGGACCGTGTCCGCCGGATGGACATCGAGCCGGATCTACAGGTCTGGAAGGACTACGCCCGCGCTGCCCACCTGCACAGCGCGATCCTGAGCTATCTCGACCTTCACCCGCAGAACTTCTATCAGATCAACGCCGATGTGGACGGCACCCAGTTCGTCACTGCCCGCGGCTGGGAGGACCTCTCCAATCTGCTGGATACCTACGAGGCGCTGGGCCTCAAGGCAGACGAGGCACTCATCCGCCAGTACATCCAGCATGAGAAGATCGCGGAGGATTTCTCGGCCTACCTCGACCTCTACTACAAATACCGCGACGACTACGGCGTGGAAGAGATCCTGGCCGGGCAGGCCAGGCCCGCCGTCTTCGCCCGCCTGCTCAACGCGCCCTTCGACGAGCGGCTGAGCCTTGTCAGCCTGCTCCTGTCCGGCCTGAACAACCGGTTCACGGCGTCCCGCCGGGCCGATGCTGCGGCCGATGCCTGCTATGCCTTCCTGCGGGAGGCCAAACAGGGCTTTGCGACCCTGCCCGATGACATCCCGGATGGCCCGGCAACTCTGTTCAACCAGATGATGACCGACTACGACGCCGAGACCCGGCGCCAGCGCGAGGCGGGTCTGCTCAGCCGTGACGCGCTGGCCACCCGGCTCAAGGTCTATGCCGTCCTGCGCCAGTGGGAGGCGGAACTGCGCCGCGCCAAGGCGGTGGGCACACAGGAAGCCTTCGACCTGCTGCGCACCCAGTTCCAGTCGCTCTCCGACGAGCGGGATGCCGCACAGGAGGCGGCAGCCAGCGCACTGGAAGCGGCCTCGATTTTATGGAGCAGGCCTTTGCCGAGAGCCAGGAGATGGTGGTCTTCGTCACCGAGCTGACGCTGGCCCCTGCCGCCCATGCGTTCATCACCGAGAACGGCTGCCCCCGGTACTTCCAGTACAACAAGGACCTGCTGCTCGACCACCGCAAAGCGGCATTGCAGCAGGAGCTGGCGGCAGAAGAGCGCCGCCACGGGGGAATGTGAGCCATGCTGGACAGTCTGATCTTCAGCCTGAACAGCACGATGCCGTTGTTTTTCCTCATGCTGCTGGGCTACCTGCTCCACCGCAGGCAGTTCCTCACCGACGACTTCGTGGCCATGGCCAACAAGTTCGTCTTTCATGTGGCGCTGCCGGTGCAGCTGTTCTGGGACCTTGCCACCATGGACGTCCGCGCCAGCTTCGACGGCCCCTATGTGCTGTTCTGCGCTGCGGTCACCACGGCAAGCATTCTGGTCATCTGGGGGTTGGCCCGGCTCTTGTTGAAGGATAAGCACATCGTGGGGGAGTTCGTGCAGGCGAGCTACCGCTCTTCAGCGGCCATTCTCGGTGCGGCCTTTATCCAGAACATCTACGGAACCTCTGGCCTGTCCGGCCTGATGATCCTGGGCAGTGTGCCGCTGTACAACATCTTTGCGGTCGTTATCCTCACGCTGGAAAGCCCTTCGCAGGACGCCCGGAGCGGCATGGGAGAGAAGCTGGTCAAGAGCCTCAAGGGCATCGTGACCAACCCCATCCTGCTGGGCATCGCGGCGGGCTTTGTGTGGAGCCTGCTCCGCCTGCCCATGCCCGCCATGGCCAACAAGACGCTCTCCAGCCTGGCTGGTATGACCAGCCCGCTGGCCCTGCTTGCCATCGGTGCGGGCTTCAAGGGCCGCGCAGCGCTGGGCTACCTCAAGCCTACGGCCGTCGCAACGGTCATCAAGCTCATCCTTCTGCCGGCCATCTTCCTGCCCGTGGCGGTGCGGCTGGGCTTTGTGGACCAGAAGCTCGTGGCGCTGATGGTCATGCTGGGCAGCGTGACCACCCCGGCGGGCTACGTTATGGCCAAACAGATGGGCCACGAAGGCACCCTGACCGGCAGCGTCTGCGTCACCACCACCTTCTTCAGCGCCCTGACCCTGACCTTCTGGGTCTTCTGGGCGAGGAGCCGGGGTTATATCGTATAAATAAAAAAGAGCTGCTGCAAAACTCCTTCTGGCATCGCATCCGCGATGCCACCTCCCTCTCAGAGGGAGGCTTTACAGCTTGCCGTTGCGCTAAAGCTCCCTCACCGAGGGAGCTGGCGCGGCGAAGCGTGACTGAGG
>ENA-OQCO01000928-OQCO01000928.1-human-gut-metagenome-genome-assembly--contig:-NODE-928-length-13350-cov-1.753838_pt1 | contig 13350 bp, 10 predicted proteins | sample MGYA00242500_ERZ504582 | MGnify/ENA primary metagenome ERZ504582 (study PRJEB26092, sample SAMD00036346) | human gut metagenome | host: Homo sapiens | study: EMG produced TPA metagenomics assembly of...
ATTAAAACAAAAGATAAATGAACAAAAGAAAAAAATATGTAATTGGAGCTGTACAAAATGGTATTTTCAAGTCTTTTCTTTCTCTATTTCTTTCTGCCTCTTTGCGTTATCTGTTATGCCGCGACAAAGCGCATTTATTACAGAAATATGGTCTTGCTTGCATTTTCACTTATTTTTTATGCCTGGGGCGAGCCGCTTTGCGTTTTTTTGCTTATAATAAGCGCTGCCGTCAACTTTCTGTTCGGATTGGTTATAGACCGTTACAAGGGGAGGACAGGCTCAAAAATAGCGGTTACTTCCGCTGTGATTTTTGACGTAGCCGTTTTGGGGATATTTAAATACAGCGGTTTTATAGTTGAAAATATTAACGCTGTTGCGGGTCTGAATTTAAATGTTCCGGATATAAAGCTTCCTATAGGTATAAGCTTTTTTACGTTTCAGATGATATCTTATATAATTGACTGTTACTGGGAAAAGGTTGAGGTTCAGAAAAGCTATTCAAAATTTCTGATGTATGTTTCTTTGTTTCCTCAGCTTGTTGCAGGTCCCATAGTCAGGTATAGTACGATTGAAAGCGAGATTAGTTCAAGAAAAACTACACTTGACGATTTATACAGCGGTATTTCACGAATAGCTGTAGGACTTGGAAAAAAGGTTATAATCGCCAATAGTCTCAGTGCTGTCGTAACTTCGCTGTTTGACGGCGAACTTAAGAATATTTCAGTTGTTGGAACATGGTTGGGAGCGGCTCTATATGCTCTTCAGATATATTTTGATTTTTCCGGTTATTCTGATATTGCTATTGGTTTAGGAAGAATTTTCGGTTTTCACTTTGATGAAAATTTCAACTATCCCTTTATATGCAAGGATGTTTCAGAGTTCTGGCAGAGATGGCATATTTCTTTAAGTACGTTTTTCCGCGATTATCTTCTATACGTTCCGATTTTCGGCAAGAGAAGAAAATACGGAGGACTGTTTCTTGTATGGTTTTGTACGGGATTATGGCACGGCGCAAGCTGGAACTTTATTATCTGGGGTATTTATTTCGGGCTGTTTATTTTTATTGAACAGATAATAGGCAAAAAGAAAATGAAAAAAATTCCGATAGTTGTAAGACATATATATAATAAAATAGTTATTATAATAGGATTCGGTATATTTTATTTTGAAGATTTAGGCAGGCTCGGTAGCTTCTTTAAAAATCTTGTAGGTTTAAACGGAAACGGCTTTATTGACGAATTTACAAAGCTTGCTTTCACCAATAATCTCTATTTGATTATAGCGGCTTTATTATGTTCTTTCCCTATTGCAAAGCTTATAGAAAAAGCGGCGAGAAAATCTGCGGTCGCGGCATATGCAGTCAGCGTTTCAAAGATCGCGGTCAATTTATCGCTTATACTGGTTAGCAGTATAATGCTTGTGGACGCGACTAATAATCCGTTTTTATATTTCAGATTTTAAAGGGAGGCTAATATGAATAATAGAGACGATTTTAATATAGATATAGATCTTCGCCGGAAAAAACGAAAAAGGGTAAAAAAGCGCTATACGGTCAAGCTTTTAAAGAGAATTAACGTTATAGTATGCGCGCTTACTTTTATGGTTATTGCGGTTTGTCTTATAGTTTTAAAACGTCCCGAGGTTTCTGAAATAGAAAACAGGACGCTTGCAAAGTGGCCCAATTTTTCTTTTGCAGATTATTTTTCAGGAAAATATACCTCGGAGGTCGAAAATTATTATAACGATACGGTTCCGGGACGTGAAACATTTAAAAATTTAACCGCTTCGATTAGAGATTTATTCGGTATACAGTCTCAGGATGTAAAGATACACGGAACTCCTGTAAAACAGGACAGCCGTCCGGATAATGAAAATGCGGCAGTTACAAGACCGGCCGAAACCGGGGAGAGCGCTGAATATACGTCTGCTTTGACTCAGCCGACGCAAGCGCGGCAGACAACTGTTGCCACGACTACACAGGAACCCGATCCTCTTGATGATCCGGATATCGAGGGAGAGATAAGCAACAATATTCTGGTCTATAAAAACCGCGGAATAATGCTGTTCGGAGGAAGCTATTCAAATGGAAAAACCTATGCTGAATATGTAAATAATTTTAAGCGGGATTTAGGGATAAATGTTTATTCAATGGTTTGTCCGACGCCTGTTTCGTATTATCTTCCTAAAAAATATGAAGATCTAACTGCGAGTGAAAAGGATAATATTGATAATATAAACGAGTACCTTGACGGAGTTATCCCGATTGACGCGTATGGCGCCCTGATGGAGCATAAAAGCGAAGATATTTATCAGAGAACCGACCATCACTGGTCTCAGCTTGGCGCTTATTATGCAGCTATGGAATTTGCGGAACAGGCCGACGTCCCGTTTGCAAAGCTCAGCAGCTACGAGCATATTGAAAAGGAAGGGTATGTAGGAACTCTTTATGGATATACCGGCGACGCTGATTTAAAGAACAATCCTGAAACGTTCTCTTACTACAAGCCTATGAATAATTATTCCACGACATATTATGATACTGATATGTCTAATGAAAGGGGAGGGGAATCTTCTTATAAATATTGATAATGTTGATCCTGTAAGCTGGTATCTTGTATTTATGGGCACTGACGAGGCTGTCGCTCATATTCATACCGATGTTGGAAACGGCAGAAAGCTCGCTATAGTCAAGGATAGCTACGGCAATGCTTTAGTGCCGTGTCTTACCGGTTCCTTTGAGGATATATATGTAGTTGATATGAGATATTTTGAAGTGAATGCGGTTTCTCAGTTTAAGGAATGGGGGATAACTGATCTTCTTTTTGCAATGAATACCTTTAGCGCGACCGGAAGTAATTTTGAATGTATAGAACAAATCAGGACACAGTGAGGAAAACTGATATGAAGGAGCTTCTTTATCCGTTTGACAGCGGATTTATAAAGAAAAACAGAAAGAAAATAAAAAAATCGCTTTTGTCTGCGAATTGTGAGAGAATCAAAAAGAAAATAGCCGTTTTAGGAGGATCGACAACCGACGATATTATAGCCGTGCTTGATTTGTTTTTACTTGAAAACGGAATCGAGGCGGAGTTTTATCAGTCGGAATACAATAAATACTGGGAAGACGCCATGTTTGGAAACAGCGAGCTTAGCGCGTTTTCTCCGGATATTATTTTTATTCATACTACCTCCAGAAATATTACCGACTATACTTTTGATTTGAATTTGAATAAGGAATTTATTGACGCTGCTCTTGAAAAGCAGTACGGACGCTTTGAAGCAATGTGGGATCGTCTGAATGAAATTTATGACTGTCCGGTTATACAGAATAATTTTGAACTGCCGCTTTTCAGAACTCTGGGAAACCGCGACGCATGGGATTATCACGGACGAGTTAATTTTATTAGCCGTCTTAATATGAGGTTTAATGAATACGCATTGATCCATGATAATTTTTATATAAACGATATAAATTATATTTCGGCTCAATACGGACTTAAGGAATGGTCGGATCCTAAGTATTGGTATATGTATAAATACGCTATGTGTCCTCAGGCAATACCTGAATTTGCGTTTAACCTTGCAAATATAATAAAATCTGTTTTCGGAAAAAATAAGAAAGCCTTGGCTCTGGATCTTGATAATACATTATGGGGCGGAGTGATCGGAGAAGATACGGCTGAAGGAATAGAATTGGGCAATGAAACTCCAATCGGGGAAGCTTTTCTTGCATTCCAGAAATACGTTAAGGAGCAAAGCCGGCTTGGAGTGCTTCTTACAGTATGTTCTAAGAATGATGAGGAAAATGCGCTTGACGGATTGAATCATCCTGACGGATTATTAAAGCCGTCTGACTTTATTTCAATAAAGGCGAACTGGGAACCTAAAAGTGAGAATATAGCGGCGTCGGCCGAGGAAATAGGAATACTTCCTGAAAGCTTTGTATTTGCGGATGACAATCCTGCCGAAAGAGAAATAGTAAGGTCGCAGCTTAATATCAGTGCGCCTGAAATATCTTCTCCGGAGGATTACATCAGGATTTTTGACAGAAACGGTTTTTTTGAGCCTACGTCTATTTCAAAGGACGATATCTCAAGGAATGAGATGTATAAGGCAAATGCTGAGAGAACGCGGTTTGCGGCAAGGTTTGAAAGCTATCGCGACTATCTTTTAAGTTTGAATATGACAGCGGAAATAGAACCGTTTTCAGCCGTTTATCTGCCAAGAATAACTCAGCTCACAAATAAAAGTAATCAATTTAATCTTACTACGAAACGGTATACTCAAAATGAAATTGAAGAAATTTCAAGGAACAGAGGATATATACATTTATACGGCAGATTGGAAGATAAGTTTGGCGATAACGGAGTGGTTTCCGTAATTATCGGGAAAATAGAAGGCGGGGATCTGCATATTGATTTATGGCTTATGAGCTGCCGGGTGCTTAAAAGAGATATGGAATATGCGATGCTTGACTCTCTTGTGGAGAAATGCAGGGAGAAAAATATAAAAAATATATATGGGTATTATTATAAAACAAAGAAAAATTCTATGGTCAGCGGACTTTACAAACAGTTTGGGTTTATTGAATTATATGAAAATGAAAAAGGGGACAGCAAGTGGCTGCTTGATATATCCGTATATAAGAACAAAAATAACGTTATTTTAGTAAAGGAAAGGGAAGAGACAAAATGAATAAGGAAGAGCTTTGGAAAAGACTTAACGAGGTTTTCAGGGACGTTTTCGACGATAAAAAAATAAATGTAAACGAAAATACTACATCTGAAGATATTGAAGACTGGGACAGCTTAGAGCATATTAATCTTATTGAAGCTGTGGAACAGGAATTTTCCATGCGGTTTAAAATGAAAGAGGTATCCGGAATGAAAAATGTAGGAGAAATGGCGGCAATTATTTCAGAGAGAGGAAAATAATTTTTATATTATGCAAAAAATGAAATTATAGATATTGAAATAACGGATATTACAACAGAGGGAAACGGCGTCGGCAGATATAATGGAATGGCGGTTTTTATTCCCGAAACGGCAGTGGGAGATGTAATCGAGGCAAGGATTGTAAAGGTTTTAAAAAATTATGCATATGGAATAGTAAATCGTATTATAAATCCGTCTGCTGATAGAATAAAACCCGATTGTCCGCATTTCCCGAAATGCGGAGGCTGTTCATTCCGTCATATAAGCTATGACGCAGAGCTTAAAATAAAGAAAAGTTTGTATATGACGCATTTACAAGGATCGGAAAAATAGATTGTGAATTTATGCCTATACTTGGCTGTGAAAATCCTGATGGATACCGCAATAAGGCTCAGTATCCCGTATCAGAAACGGATGATGGAAAAATAATATGCGGGTTTTACGCTAAAAGAAGTCACAGAATAATCGGGGGAAGCAAATGCAGGCTTTTGCCTGACGAGTTTTGCAGTATTGCGGAATATATAGTTAATTACTGCTTTAATCATGGCGTAAGCTCATACAGTGAAAAAACGCATAAAGGTATATTAAGACATATTTATCTTAGAAAGGCTCCGGCAACCAGAGAAATAATGGTATGTTTGGTTGCAACGAAAAACTATAATTTTGACGAGCTTTGCGGTAAGCTGACCGAAAGATATAGTCTTATAAAAACGGTGGCTTTAAATATAAATCCGGATAATACAAATGTAATACTTGGAAAGGAAACAATAATACTTAAGGGCAGCGGAAAAATAACTGATATTATGTGCGGGAATGTAATAAGTATTTCACCGGAGACTTTTTTATCAGATTAATTCACCGCAGGCTGAAAAGCTTTATAGAATTGCAGAAGAATTTGCAGAACTGAATGGAAATGAGAAACTGCTTGATTTATACTGCGGTGCAGGAACCATTGGACTTTCGATGGCAGATAAGGTCAGCAGATTGATCGGAGTTGAAATAATACCTCAGGCGGTTGATAACGCAAGGGAAAATGCAGAAAACAGCGGAGTTAAGAACGCGGAATTCATATGCTCGGATTCAGGAAAGGCGGCTGAATATTTTGCTGAAATAGATGAGGCGCCGGACGTTATTGTATTGGATCCGCCGCGAAAAGGCTGCGATAAGCTCACTTTGGATTCAGTTATTAAAATGAAGCCTCAAAAAATTATAATGATTTCATGTAATCCATCAACTGCCGCAAGAGACTGCTCTTACTTTTCTGAAAACGGTTTCGATGTTAAAAAAGTCAAGGCTGTCGACCTCTTTCCCAGAACTGCGCATGTGGAGACTATTGTGTTGCTACAAAAGAAAAACTCGTAGAAATCCTTTATTTTAGGCACTTTGCGAAGCATTTCATGTTCACTTCGGAGGGTGAAAAAATCCGAAATAAGCACCTCAAAAACTATTTTGATGTTTCAGTAATGGTAGACATCGGGTGTGGGAACACAAACGAGAAATAGGGATTTTTCAGAGGTCACATATCTATGTAGTGTCCACCCTGCTGCTAAAATGCAGGCGACAGATTTTTAGAAATTGAACAGGATAAGCGTATCATTAGAGATGGTGGTACGCTTATTTTTTTGCCAGATTTACACCTTTGAGCTGTTTTAGGGATTTTCATATAATGAAGATAACAGAAAGGACGGTGCTGAATATGAGAGAAAAGAAAACCCATTTATATCTGGATAGCCAAGAAAGACGCCTGCTGTTACATAGCCTCGTGGAATTAAAAAATCAGCTCATACAGCAGGGCAGATATACCGATTGTGTTGATGAACTGATTTTTAAAGTAACAAGCGCACCATTAAAAAAGCTCAAAGTACAGTACGCTTGCGGGAGGTTATGATGGATGGCATAGAATTTAAAGAACTGTTTAAGGTAGCAACAGAGACGCTAAGGGAAAAGACAATCCATCCTCTGTTAAAAGCAGATACCATTTATCAGCAGGACTCTGAGAATGAGGGGATTGCAGAAACGGACTATCTTCAGTTGGATTTGACGGAAGAACAGAGAAATATCTGTAACCGCCTGCTTGAATGTCGGGATAAGCAGGATATTGAATATGCCACCCACGCATATATCGCAGGGTTGTATGATGCTTTTCGGATTATGGCGGTGCTGTTTCCTAATAAATGGGATACAGAGGAAATACGGAAATTGTTTTCGGAGAAATAAAAATCGAATATAGAGATACATAGAGCCGATTGGTTTAACAGCCAGTCGGCTTTTTTGCGTTTTCCACCTTTTTTTACATAGCCGCCTTGACAAAGCGGCTAAATCTATGCGAAAGGAGGACGCACAAATGTCAAATTGCAAAGTGATTGCTCTAACCAACCAAAAAGGCGGTGTCGGCAAGACCACCACGGCGGTCAATCTGGGTATCGGTCTGGCAAAGCAGGGCAACAAAGTCCTGCTGATAGACGCAGACGCACAGGCGAATTTAACGATGGCTCTGGGCTATAACAGACCCGATGATCTGCCCGTCACGCTCTCCACAATTATGCAGAACATCATAGACGATAAATCTGTCGATGGGAAGCAGGGTATTTTACACCACGGCGAGGGCGTTGACCTGTTACCGTCCAACATTGAGTTATCTGGCTTTGAGGTAAGGCTTATCAACGCTATGAGCCGAGAGCGTGTTCTGAAAACCTATGTGAATGAGGTTAAGAAGAATTACGACTATGTTCTCATCGACTGTATGCCCTCTCTCGGTATGATAACGATAAATGCTCTGGCGGCGGCTGACAGCGTGATTATCCCGACACAGCCGCACTACCTTTCAGCGAAAGGTCTGGAGCTGTTGCTTCGCTCCGTGTCAATGGTAAAGCGGCAAATCAATCCCAAGTTGCGGATAGACGGTATTTTAATGACAATGGTAATGCCCCGTACCAACATTTCAAAGGAAATCACGGCAACGGTCAAAAGTGCCTACGGGCAAAGGATTAAGGTGTTTGACACTGAGATCCCCCATTCTATTCGTGCGGTGGAAGCGACCGCAGAGGGCAAGAGTATTTTTGCCTATGACAAAAGCGGCAAGGTAGCCGCAGCTACGGGCAGTTCGCAAAGGAGGTGGCAGAGATTGGCGAGAAACAACGCACCAAAAATCGAGCTGACCGCTTACGATGACCTGTTCCAGACGGACGAGAGCCGTGCGGAAGCAGCTTTAAGCAAGATAAGGGATATTCCCATTTCTGAAATCGACGAGTTCCCAGACCACCCGTTTAAGGTTTTAATGGACGAGGATATGGAACAGCTTGTCGAGAGCATTAAGCGGAACGGTGTAATGACCCCTGCCACCGTGCGGCTGAAAGAGGACGGGCGGTATGAGCTTATCAGCGGACACAGGAGAAAAAAGGCGTGTGAGCTTGCAGGACTGGAAACGCTGAAATGCGAGGTTAAGGAGCTGACCCGTGACGAAGCCATTATTGTAATGGTGGAGAGCAACTTGCAGAGGTCAACCATTCTGCCAAGTGAGAAAGCCTTTGCCTACAAAATGCGGCTTGAAGCTATGGATAGGCAAGGACAGCGAAGTGATTTAACTTCGACACCAATGGTGTCGAAGTCAAGGTCTAATGAGGAACTTGCCGAAAGAGTTGGCGAAAGCCGTGAACAAATACGCAGATATATCCGCTTGACCGAGCTTGTTCCCGAAATCCTGCAAATGGTAGATGAAAGGCGGATTGCTTTCCGTCCTGCGGTGGAAATCTCTTATCTGCCCGAAGAACAGCAATATACCCTGCTTGAAGCTATGGAGTACAGCGACGCTACCCCGTCGCTTGCACAGGCTATCAAAATGAAGAAGTTTATGCAGGAGAATAAGCTGACGGACGAGGTTATCCAGTCCATTATGGAGGAAGAAAAGCCAAACCAGAGGGAAAAGCCCGCTTTCCGTGATGAAAGGATAACAAAGCTCATTCCGAAATCCGTACCCAAAGGGCAGGAATCGGACTTTGTGGTGAAAGCGTTGGAGTTCTACAACCGCCATTTGCAGCGGAGCAAAGACCGTGAACGGTAGCCACACACCAAGGGCGAGGTCTGTCCATTTGGGTGGATAGCTGTTTTTCAGCGTTCCCCCTCTCCACACCTCTCCCCCTAAATTACTGCCAGAACTATCCGAAAAAAGAAAGTATTTAAGCTGCCAACTGGCGGCTTTTTTCTTTCGGTTAGTAAGGAAAAATCAACTCAACAATAACAGGAGGTAAACGATGAAATTTCGTAGATTATTCAAAAAGGCTGCGGCTGCTATAATGGCTGCGGTCACGGCATTGTCCGTCCTGCCTGCGACGACGGCGTTTGCTGCGGGCGATATAGGCACGATTTCCTTTACCCACACCTATGACAGACAGCAGCGGCAATGCGATGAGATACAATTCCAGTGCTGTCATTAACGGATATACCGCAGGCGGTACGGGAAATTACAAGTACCGTATGTATGTGGACGGCGATGTGGCGTTTTGTATTCAGCCGGGTGTACCGCTGAAAACAGGAAATACCTTGAAAAAAAATTCCTCGGAAATGTGGAACGCCCTTTCCGCAAGCCAGAAAAAGGCGGTAGGGCTTGCCCTGCTTTATGGGTATCAAGGCAACAGAGGCAATCTGTCTGGAAGTGATGATGAAAAATGGCTTGCGACACAGACCCTTGTATGGGAGTTTGTGACGGGCTGCCGTGAAACCACAGGCTCATACCGCCAGACAAGCAAGACGGTTTACAGCCTGCACTTTGGCTCAAATTATGCGAACAGCGGGGCAAGGGCGGTGTATGACCAGATTGTTTCTCTGATGGCGAAGCATAACACCATTCCGAGCTTTATGTCGGGCGGTAAAAATGATATTACCAAAGAGCTTGCCTACAAGGACGGGAAGTACAACATTACGCTGACCGATAAAAACGGCGTCCTTTCCGATTACAGCTTTTCAAGCTCTGACGGAAATGTAAAGGTGTCAAAGTCTGGAGATAAACTGACGATCAGCTCTGCCGTCGCTGTTTCTGGCTCTGTCCGTATCACGGCAAAGAGAAACGGAGTGCCGACAGTCAGCGAAAGCGCAAAGATGATTGCTTATGGCGACCCGAATTTGCAGGATGTCGTCACTGGTGTTGAGAACGCCGATACGGTTGCTGCCTATATCAACATTGAAACACCCACAGGCACGATTGCGCTGAAGAAAACTTCCGAGGACGGCGTTGTCGGCGGTATCCAGTTTCATATCAAGGGCGATAACTTCAACAAGACCGTAACGACAGACAAAGACGGAAATATTACCGTGGAGGGCTTATTCCCTGCCACCTATACCATCACGGAACAGTCCATTGACCGCTATGAGCCGCAGCAGAGCCAGACCGTGACCCTTATCGGCGGAAAGACCACTACCGTAAACTTCAACAACACCTTGAAGCGTGGCTCTCTGGAGGTTATCAAAAACTCTGAGGACAATCTGGCAGAGGGTGTGAAGTTCCACCTTTACGGTACTTCCCTTAGCGGCTTGCCCGTTGATGAATATGCCGTGACAAATAAAAACGGCATCGCAAAATTTGAGAATGTCCTTATCAGCGGCGATACCCCGTATGTGGTTGAAGAAGTGGATACGGCAATCCGCTATGTCGTTCCCGAAAGCCAGACCGCCCCGATTGAGTGGGAAAAGGTCACAAGCCGCAGCTTTACGAACATTCTTAAAAAATTCAATGTGACCGTGACGAAATCCGATGCGAAAACAGGAACGGCGCAGGGCGACGCTTCCCTTGCGGGTGCGGTTTACGGCATTTACAAGGGCGAGGAACTCATTGACACCTACACCACAGATGAAAACGGACAGTTTATCACAGATTATTATATCTGCGATGATGACTGGACGATCCGAGAAATCAGCCCGTCCGAGGGCTATCTGCTTGACACGACTGTTCATCATATCGGCGCAGAGCCAGAGCTTTATACTGTTGAGCGCAACAGTACCGCAAACGATGTGACGGAGCAGATTATCAAGGGCAATATCGCCATTATCAAGCACACCGATGACGACGAAACCCAGATGAAACGCCCGAAACAGGGGCGACCTTTGAGGTCTATCTGAAATCCGCAGGCAGCTATGAGGACGCAAAGGAAACCGAGCGTGATGTCCTCACCTGCGATGAAAACGGCTTTGCCCAGACAAAGGATATGCCCTACGGCATTTATACCGTGAAGCAGACCTCTGGTTGGGATGGTCGGGAGCTGATGAAGCCTTTTGATGTATTTATCAGCGCAGACGGTCAGACCTACCGCTATCTTATTAACAACGCCAACTTTGAAAGCTATATCAAGATTGTCAAGAAAGATGCGGAAACAGGCAAGACCATTCCCTATGCGGGCGCAGGCTTCCAGATTTATGACCCCAACGGCGAACTTGTGACAATGACGTTCACGTATCCCGAAGTGACAACCATTGATACCTTTTATACCACAGCGGACGGCGACCTCATCACGCCGCAGACTTTGGAATACGGTACGGGCTACTCTATCGTAGAGGTACAAGCCCCCTATGGCTATGTGCTGAACTCCGAGCCTGTTTACTTTGATGTGGTGCAGGATAACTCTGCCGAGGAAAGCGGCATTACCGTGATTGAGGTGGTACGCTCCAATCTGGCGCAGAAAGGCACGATTACCGTTTCCAAATCTGGCGAGGTGTTCTCCACCGTGGCAGGCGACAAGGGCTTGTATCAGCCGATTTTCTCTGTCAGCGGTCTGGAGGGTGCGGTATATGAGATTATCGCCGCCGAGGATATTTACACTCTGGACGGAACGCTGAGAGCCGAAAAAGGCGAGGTTGTTGACACCCTTACCACGGGTACGGACGGTGCTGCAAAATCCAAAGAGCTGTATCTGGGAAAATACGAGGTCAAGGAAATTGAAGCCCCTTACGGAATGGTGCTGAATAAAGAAACCCACGCCGTTGAGCTTGTGTATGCAGGTCAGAATGTAGCTGTTACCGAAACCGCCACGAGCTTCTATAACGAAAGGCAGCGTGTGGAAATCGACCTTGTAAAGAGCCTTGAAACAGACGAAACCTATGGTGTTGGGAATAACAGCGAAATCCTTGATGTAACCTTTGGACTGTATGCGGAAAAGGATTTGACAGCCGCAGACGGTACGGTCATTCCTGCGGACGGTCTGATTGAGGTCATTACCCTTGACGGGAACGGTCACGGGAAAGCAATCAGCGACCTGCCGATGGGCAGCTACTATGTGCAGGAAATCAGCACAAACTCCGCTTATCTGAAAGACGATGCCAAATACCCTGTTGTCTTTGAGTACGCAGGACAGGAAACCGCAACCGTCCACATTTCCGTAAATGACGGCGAAGCCATTGAGAATAAGATCATTTACGGCTCGGTAAGCGGTAAGAAATCCGACGAAGATGGCAAGGCTCTGGGCGGTGCGCTCATCGGCATTTTCCAGACAGGAACAACCGAATTTACAGAGGAAAATGCAATCGCTACGGCAACATCTGCCGAGGACGGCAGCTTCTCTTTTGCCAAAGTGCCGTATGGAACTTGGGTAATCCGTGAAATTGAAAGTCCGAAAGGATTTGTACTCTCCGAGGAAGAAATCGCTGTAACCATCGGAAAAGTTGATGAAGTCGTGGAAATCGAGCTTGTCAACTACTTCATTAAAGGCAATATCGAGCTGACAAAGGTGGATAAGGATTATCCCGACAATAAGCTCTCTGGAGCTGTCTTTGAGGTCTATGCTGATACCAACGGAAACGGCGAGTTTGATAAGGACGATGAATTGCTTGGAGAAATGACCGAGCTTGACGGCGGCATTTACCAGATGAAAGAACTCCGTTACGGAAACTATTTTGTCCGTGAGAAAACAGCCCCGACAGGCTTTGTCCTTGATGAAAAGGTCTATTCGGTATCTATTGAGGAAAACGGCAAGACCTATGTGGTGGAAAATGAAGCAGGCAAAGGCTTTATGAACGCCGCACAGACTGGCTCTCTGAAAATCGTCAAGACATCTTCAGACGGCAAACTTGAGGGCTTCTCTTTCCGAGTGACGGGTACAGATTATGATAAGACATTCAAGACCGATAAAAACGGTGAAATCTTCATCGAGGATTTGAGGATTGGCGAATATACCGTATCCGAGGTCAGCGACAAGGCTTCCGCAGGATATATCCTGCCTGCCGACAAACAGGCGACGGTCAAGGTCGGTGCGACAACGACAGTCCAGATGCACAACGAGCTTAGGGACACCCCGAAAACGGGCGACGACTTTAACCCGTATCTCTGGGGCGGACTTGCGGCAGTATCCCTTATCGGTGCAGGTGCGCTTGGTTTATCGGTTTTAAGAACAGAAAGAAAAAGGAGGACTAAGGAATGGACGCTAAAACGATT
>ENA-OQCO01000929-OQCO01000929.1-human-gut-metagenome-genome-assembly--contig:-NODE-929-length-13344-cov-2.568964_pt1 | contig 13344 bp, 15 predicted proteins | sample MGYA00242500_ERZ504582 | MGnify/ENA primary metagenome ERZ504582 (study PRJEB26092, sample SAMD00036346) | human gut metagenome | host: Homo sapiens | study: EMG produced TPA metagenomics assembly of...
CTAATAATATCACTTATTTTGCAGGATGCAAGAGTTTTTATAGTTTTTTTATATTTTTTCTGACAATAAAAAACAGGAAACTCCTGAAACAGATGACCACACACCGTGTGTTTCTGTTTCAGGAGTTTCCTGTTTTTATTTCTGTTACTGATTCAGATTATGTGCTTTCTCATAAGCTGTGATCAGTTTCAGATTTTCAATTTCAATTGCATTCAGATATGAATTATCAAACTGATCTGCTGATACACTTGGCGTATACCAACTTTTGGATGCAAAATAATCTGCCAGATCATCCGACTTGAAAATTCTTCCGTGACGGGCATAAATCTCGTTTCTTGCGATACGCATCTGCCATTCGGAAAGACCGGTCAGATCTGTGTTGGTAAGATAACGGGTACTGCTGTCCGGTATCACGTAATCGCTGTTTCCGGTATCACTTGCAGTTTCTGCATCATTGACTTCCGCTTCCTTATGCTGTTCCTGAACCGCAGCTTCCTGAGTCGGTTCAGGCGTGACCTGCTGTGTCGGTGCTGCAGTCGTTTCTGCTTCCTGCGCCGGTGATGTTTCCTGGGTTGGCTCCGGTGTGGCTGTCACTTCGGGGGTTACCGTCTCCGGTTCTTTCACTGTTTCATCCGCAACTGACGCATCCTCACTCTCTTCTGTATCTTTTTCATCTCTGTCCTGAATCTTCTGCATATCTTCTTTCATCTGTTCATTCAGCTGCGGCACTTTTTTCGTATCTCCGCTTCCTGCACCTACCAGCTTTACAACACCAAATACGATAGCTACCACCAGAACAACGATAATAATTCCAAGAATAGCAAAAGTGATCTTCTCCTTTTTTTCTTCTCTTTCCCACTCTTCCTCATCATCGTCTTCATCGTCTTCCTGATGTTGCTCCATCTGATAACCATATCCCATTCCTTCTGTCATACGATTATCATATTCAGGTTCCGGCTTTTTCTTTTTGATGCGGGGCACTTTCTCTTCCTGTTTTTTATAAGAATCCTCATTTGCAGTCTCCTGCATCGGTTTCTCTTCTACCGGATGTCCACATGCCCCACAGAAACGATCCCCGTCCTCCAGACGGTTTCCACAATATTTGCAAAACATACTGTTTCCTCCATAATCTGTGTTGCTGTTTTCTCTTCTTACAGCATTCTCTCGTATGGAAAATTATATAACGAACTTTCCGAAAACACAACAGGCAAAAACTGTCTATCTTCTTACATTTTCCATACATTTTTGTCTGTGGTGGAAATTGCTACGGCACCGGCCTTCAGTGCAGCCACAATATCTTCTTTTTCGCTGATGAGTCCACCAGCGATTACCTGACATCTTACACTCTTTTTTATTTTTTCGATTACTCGCGGCATCAGCCCAGGAAGAATCTCGATCACATCCGGACGATACCCTGCTGTCTGTTTCTGAATATTATCATATGCCATGGAATCAATTACAAAAAAACGAAGCACAGTGAACATCCCCAGTTCTTTTGCACACTTTATAAGAGCTGGTTTCGTGGTAATGATACCATCGGCACGGGTATATGTCTTCAAAAATTCCACTGCTGCATCTTTTCCGCTTAATCCCTGAATCAGATCAATATGTACCACAGCGATTTTTCCCTGATCTTTGATCCTTTTTACGATCTCACCGATCGTACATACCGTTCCATATAGAACAAATACCATACCTACATCCATATTCAGGCACTCTTCCAGTCCTTTCTCGTCTTTTACTGCCGCAATCACCGGACAGTCTTCCAGTTCTTCCATTATTTTTCTCATATTTTTTCCTTCCTGTCAGGCACAGTAAGCTGCCCCTATCTGTTCCAGACACCAGTAATAATCTCTCACATCCACCTGTTCACCTGCATATATCGGATATTCCTGCAGCAGCTCCTTGCCAAGAAAATACTGCGCCACTCCAATCTGTTGTCCCTTTCGGACCGGAGCTTCCAGCTGTGGCGGCAATTGATAGTGAACTGTGATCTGTTCATCTTTCCGTAACAGCAAAGACAGATGCATCTGTTCTACATCGGATCCGTATTCCAGACTGGTCGTTGCCACTTCATCGATGGTCGTCCCCTGTTGCCGGCCATTCAGCACTGCGATCCGACCAAGATCTTTCTGTTCAAACACATCCCGATATTCATAATTAGTCAGCCCATATGTCATGAGTTTTCTGGTATCTTCCCACTTATATCCACGGTTATTCGGCCATCCGCATGCAAGCAGCGATACAATCAGAGTTTTTCCCTCCCATTGTAAAGCACCCACATAACAATATCCTGCATTTCCTGTAAATCCGGTTTTTCCCGTCAATGCTCCATCCATCATTCCAAGAAACGCATTATGATTGGTGCATTGATAAATCTGCGTCTTACTATAATTCCAGAATGTATAGGCAGGCATCTGCGTAATTGCAAGAAATTCCGCTTTTTTCGGAGACTCCATGATGCAGTATCGAAGAATTCTTGCCAGATCTTTTGCCGTTGTACTGTGGATCCCATTTTTATTCTCGGCATCCAGACCGTTCGGTGTAATAAAATATGTATCATCGCAGCCGAGTTCTCTTGCTTTCAGATTCATTTTTTCTGCAAATCCTTCTACTGATCCACCCACCTGCTCTGCAATCATTACAGCAGCATCATTATCTGAATTCAGCATCAGCGCATACAAAAGATCCTGCAGGTAAAACTGTTCTCCTGTTTTTGCACCCATATGTACTTTCGGCTGACTCGCTGCGTAGGCAGATACTGTAACCAGATCATCCATCCGTCCGTCTTCCAGTGCAAGAATACAGGTCATAATCTTTGTAGTACTTGCCATCGGAAGTTTCTGTTCACTGTTTTTAGAATACAAAACACGCCCGGAGTCTGCATCCATCAGACATGCCGAACGCGCATAAAGTTCTGATTCACTCAGCTGCATGCCATATCCTGTCATCGGTGTTCCAACCAGTGTCAGAAGCAGCAGCAACAATCCCAGCTTTATTTTTCCCATATAGTATCCTCCCGTTTTTTATCACAGTTTTCCAAAGATACTATATGCATTTTTCTTTCTTTTAGAACCGTTTTTTCTCTTTGTTACAGATCCAGCTGCAGCTGAATCTCTTCTTCCGCCTCTGCCTTAAAATCTTCCATTTTCACCGGACTGATCGTTGGCAGATCCTCTGTCGACTGTACTCCAAAATTCCTCAAAAATTCTTCCGTTGTCCCAAAAAGAATAGGACGTCCCGGGGCATCCAGTCGTCCAAGTTCCTGAACCAGATTATATTCCACCAGCTTATTGATCGCATGGTCACATTTTACACCACGGATTTTTTCAATTTCCTGTTTCGTTACCGGTTGTTTATATGCGATAATTGAAAGTGTCTCCAGCATTACATCCGTCAGTACTGCTTTCTTTGGCTGCAATGCAATCTCCACCAGATATTCATAATACTCCTGTTTGGTACACAGCTGAAATGCTCCATCCAACTCCAGGATCTTGATTCCACGGTCTCTGGCATTATATTTCAGCATCATATTCCGGATAATTTTTTCCGTTGTAGTTTTATCCTGTCCGATTGCTTTCGCGATTCTTCCGGTTTCCACCGAATCGCCTGCGGAAAATAAAATCGCCTCAATCGCTGCTTCCAGTTTCTCCATCTGCCTGCTGCTCCTCGTATATTAAAGATGTAATCTGAATATCATCAAATAAATGTTCCTGCTCTATGGTAATCACGCCGGTTTTCATCAATTCCAGGATAGCAAGAAAAGTAACGATCACCTGGATCTTACCGGACTGTCGTTCCAGAAGCCCACGGAAAGAAAAATAATGATGTGTTCCGGCATATAATTCCAGATCACTCATTTTGTCTTCCAGACTGACTTCTTCTTTCTCAATCTTGCCAAATTTGCTTCGAATCGGATCTACCTTGTTTTCCTGACGTTTAATGATAGAATTGAAGATATTCTGAAGCTTGGCCAGTGTCAGATCTCCGATCAGTTCCCGGATATCCACCGGTGCTGATAATCCAGTACTTCTTTTGGCATACTCTCCGCCCGATATACACAACGGGAAGCATCTGCCATACGATCTCTTAACTCATAAGACATATATTTAAACATCTTATATTCCAGCAGCTGCTGCACCAGTTCTTCACGGGGATCCTTTTCTTCTCCTTCTTCAGTTACTTCTTTGGGAAGAAGCATTTTACACTTGATATCCAGAAGAGTTGCTGCCATGACCATAAACTCACTCATGATATTCAGGTTTTCTTCCTGCATCTGCCGGATATATTCCATATACTGTTCTGTGATCTCCACGATCGGGATATCATATATATCGATCTTATTCTTTTCGATGAGATGCAAAAGCAGATCCAATGGACCCTCAAATGCTTCCAGTTTTACCGGTATTCCCATGTTTCTTCCTCTTTTTTCTTCTCACTCTATACCTGAATTTTTATTTTACAGGCATTTTCTCATTTTGTAAAGCAGAGATTCGAACGATAGTCAGTTCTCTGGGGTTATGGATTCTTACCGGGATCGTATGTTCTCCCAGACCTGCACTGACAATAACTGCACATCCGTTTTTCTGATGCATCCCTCCGCATTCACCCGGAAAGATCCGAAAATCAGGTGCGATTGCTCCCCGCTTTTTCCCAAGCATCATAACTCCTCCGTGATAATGCCCGGAAAATGTCATCGATGCTCCCCAGGAAAGATACTCTTTTTTATAGCGTGGATTATGTGCCAGAAGAATCGTCAGCCGATCCGTATCCGGAGTTCCAAAGTGCTTCTTCAGCTCTTTTACCATACCATCCTTTCGAAATCCCTTATCATAAAACTGCTCCTCCGGTTCAAGGCCATAGACAGTGATCGGTATTCCTTTTTTTTCTAGCTGTACTTTTTGATTACGCAACCGTATCAGCGGCAGCTCTTTCAGCGCTGCCTCATAGTTTTCCCGATCTCCCCGTAAATCTCCGGATGTTCTGAAATACGTTGTTCATGATTCCCACTGGCATAAAATACCGGATAATTCTCAGACAACCTTTTCAGAAATGCAAACGCTTTCGATGTGTCACATCCTTTTTACCCACTATCACATCACCACCAACCAACACCAGATCCGGCTCCTGTTCCTTGAGAAGATGAAAAATCCTCTCCCCATCCTCACCCGTAACCTGATCATGAAGGTCCGTCAGAAAAGCAATCGTCAGTTCCTGTTTTCCTTTGATACAGGATGATGGGAGCTGATACTCCCGCACTATCGTTTTCTTCATTTTTTATTCCTCATCGGGGTAATTATTGTTTCGTTTCTCACCTGGTACATCGTCTTCAAATAACTGTACCAGAGATTTGTTGCCCGTACTAAAAAATCCCCGGTCTAAAACTTTCGTTTTACACCGGGGTGTTGTTGACTTTTCTCGTCGGCCGGATGCCACAAAAATTATTTTGCGTAATCTACAACACGACTTTCACGGATTACACTGACTTTGATCTGTCCAGGATATTCCAGTTCAGCTTCAATCTGCTTGGAAATATCTCTTGCCAGCAATACCATGTCAGAATCGTTGACATGATCTGGCAATACCATAATTCGAACCTCGCGGCCTGCCTGAATCGCATAGGATTTGTCTACTCCCTTGAAGGAGTTTGTAATATCTTCTAACTGTTTCAATCTGTTGGTATATGTTTCCAATGTCTCTCTTCTCGCACCCGGGCGGGCAGCTGAGATTGCATCTGCAGCCTGTACAATTCCGGCAATCAATGATTCCGGCTCTACATCACCGTGGTGAGCTTCTACTGCATTGATGACAATTGGAGATTCTTTATACTTTCTACATAAGTCAACACCGATCTGAATATGGGATCCTTCCACTTCATGATCGATGGATTTTCCTATATCATGTAATAAGCCGGCACGTTTTGCCAGACGGATGTCCGTACCGACTTCTGCCGCCAGAAGGCCTGACAGCTGTGCAACTTCGATGGAATGCTTTAATGCGTTCTGTCCATAACTGGAACGGAATTTCATACGTCCAAGAAGACGAATCAGTTCCGGATGGATACCGTGAACACCTACTTCCAGAGCAGCGTTCTCCCCCTCTTCCCGAATCATGGTTTCTACTTCTTTCTGTGCTTTCTCCACCATTTCTTCAATACGAGCCGGATGAATACGACCATCCACAATCAGTTTTTCAAGAGCAATTCTTGCCACTTCACGGCGGATTGGATCAAATCCTGATAAAACAACAGCCTCCGGTGTATCGTCAATAATCAGATCTACACCGGTCAGTGTTTCCAGTGTACGGATATTTCTTCCTTCACGACCGATGATTCTTCCTTTCATCTCATCGCTTGGAAGCTGTACAACGGAGATGGTAGATTCTGCCACATGGTCAACCGCACATTTCTGAATGGCTGTTACCACATATTCTTTTGCTTTCTTTGCAGCATCTTCTTTTGCTTTGCTTTCCAGTTCTTTGTAAAGTTTTGCAGTATCAATTTTCACTTCATCTTCAACAGATTTTAAAAGATAATCCTTTGCCTGTTCGGAGGTCAGTCCTGAGATTCTCTCAAGTTCCTGTACTCCCTGGTCATGTAATTCGTCAACCTTTTTCTCTTTCTTCTTTAACTCTGTCTCTTTTGCTGAATACTCTGCTTCCCGTCTTTCCAGCGCATTCGCCTTACGATCCACAGATTCTTCTTTTGTCAGCACACGCTTTTCATACTTTTGCAGTTCGCTGCGTCTCTCTCTGGTCTCTTTTTCCAGTTCATTCTTGGTTTTCAGAGATTCTTCTTTGGCTTCCAGAAGAGCTTCGCGTTTCTTAGTTTCCGCCGTTTTCAGGGCTTCATCTATGATGTTTCTTGCTTTTTCTTCCGCAGTGCCAATCTTTTCTGCATCCTGCCTTACTTTCTTGGCAACGGCAAGTTTGCAAGCCACAGGAACCGCTATTACCAGCGCAATGACTACAGCAATAATTGGAATTAATATATTGATTCCGTTTGCCATAGGAGCACCTCCTTATTTAGTTTTCATTGTACGTTTACAACAGTATAATTCTATAATGATTTCACAAATTTGTCAACGGATTACCTGTTTTTTTGTAGATATAGTTACCGTTCCTATTACTGTTCACTGAGAATATCCCACAAGGTGTTTTTGTGAGCGAAGGACACAGTTACACCTCCTATTCCCTCTGTGAAAAATATTCCCGGAACACCGACTGAATCTCCGAAGAAGAAAAACCTTTCCTCATTAAATACCCATAATGCCGTCTTTTTTCTTTTTCGTCTGCCTCTTTCGGATGTTTGCACCGTTTTTCCAGAAGCTGACGAATCATGTCCGTTTCATCCACACGCCCTTCTTCTTCGTCCAGTGCTTCCTGTCTTCGTTGGATCATCTCCCGCGGAATCCCCTTTCGTTCCAGTTCAAACTGTATCTGGCGTCTGCTTTTCCTGCCCTGATAGGCAGACAGATATCTCGCTACGTACCGTTCATCATCAAGATAATGGTACGAACGTACATAATCCATGGCAATTTTTACCGCCTGCGGTGTATATTCGCCCTTCATTAGTTTCTTTTCCAGTTCTGCTTCCGTGTAATCCATCCGTGTCAACAGATGCATCGCCCTTAATTTTGCCCTTTTCACCAGAATTTCCCTGAAGATTTCCTGGAAAATTTCTGCTGATAGTTCACCATTTTCTTTCAATCGATAACGGGAAAGCTCGCCCTTATATAACATAAAGGCGAGCTGTTCATCTGTCACAACACGATACTTTGTTTTTGTTACAGGGACAATCTCTACGATTCTCATACTTCATCATCTGATGCATCTGTCAGAACATCCTTTGCTTTATCCACATCTTTTTCTGCATCCTGTGGACCATCTTCTCCAAGTCCGTAATGGGCTCTTACCTGACGTTCGATTTCTTCCGCAATCTCCGGATTCTCTCTCAGGAATATCTTTGCATTCTCTCTTCCCTGACCGATCTTGCCATCATTGTAGGCAAACCATGCACCACTTTTCTGGATAATTCCCAGATTTACAGCCAGATCCAGAATATCACTTTCTTTGGAAATTCCTTTTCCGAACATGATATCAAATTCTGCCTCTTTAAACGGAGGCGCCACTTTGTTCTTTACGACTTTCACACGGGTACGGTTACCGATCACCTCTCCACCCTGTTTGATAGTTTCTGTTCTTCTCACATCCATACGTACAGATGCGTAGAACTTCAGCGCACGTCCACCGGTAGTTGTCTCCGGATTACCAAACATTACACCGATTTTTTCACGCAACTGATTGATAAAGATTACAATACAGTTAGACTTGCTTACCACACCGGTCAGTTTTCTCAGCGCCTGAGACATCAGTCGCGCCTGCAGACCCATATGAGAATCTCCCATATCGCCCTCAATCTCAGCCTTTGGCACCAGAGCTGCTACAGAGTCCACAATGATAATATCCATCGCACCGGAACGCACCATTGTCTCAGTGATCTCCAGAGCCTGCTCACCGTTATCCGGCTGTGAGATATACAGTTCATCAATATCTACTCCGATATTTTTTGCATAAGCCGGATCCAGTGCATGCTCTGCATCCACAAATCCGGCAATCCCGCCACGTTTCTGTACCTCTGCTACCATATGTAACGCTACTGTTGTCTTACCACTGGACTCCGGTCCGTAGATCTCGATGATTCGTCCCCGCGGAACGCCACCAAGTCCAAGTGCAATGTCCAGACTCAGAGATCCGGTAGGTACAGTCTGCACATTCATGTTCTTACCGGAATCTCCCAGTTTCATTACAGATCCTTTTCCAAACTGTTTTTCAATCTGTCCCAAAGCCGCATCAAGGGCTTTTAATTTATCTTCTTTTGCCATAATGTCTCCTTTTTTCGCATGCGAACTTATGTTCGTTTCACTGTTTACATACTATTACAAATTAGTTTTGTTGTCAACTGCTATTTTTGTTTTTAAAAATTTTCTGAGAATTTCGGCGATCTGCCGGATGAATAAAAAAAGATCGGGAATGTGTCCTGCCACGTTCTTGCGGATCGTTTTACCTTTGCATGGGAACAAGCTTCCTCTAAAGTAAGAAAGCAGGTAACTATTCAGCAGGTAGTATCCCGCGAGGCGTTTTGGCATGTTTTTTTCCAAACTCCCATCACTGAAGTTGATTTTAAATGCGTTTTGGCTCGTAACTGTGAAGGTACTGAACAGTTACGAAAACAGGATATTTCACCGGCGGAGCTTCCGCCGGTGTTTCCTGTATCGTATTTTTCTTTTGTTCCGGGATATCGGATGTTTTTCACATTTTCTCTGCCTGTGTCAGAGTATCCCGATAAATTCTAATAACCTGCCAGCCAGGTGTACATCTCTTCATACTGCTTTGCAGAATTGTTCCAGGAATAATCCTGTGCCATGCCACGATCGACGATCTTGTTCCATTCGCGTTTGCGGTCATAGTATACCCGTTCAGCATAGCGGATCGTATTTAACATCTCATGGGCATTATAGTTTGTAAAACTGAATCCGGTTCCGGTTCCTTCAAACTCATTGTACGGCTGTACAGTATCTTTCAGACCACCGGTCTCTCTTACGATCGGCACAGTGCCATAACGAAGGCTCATCAGCTGGCTCAGACCACATGGTTCAAACAAAGACGGCATCAGGAATGCATCTGCCGCCGCATAGATCTTATGTGACATTGCTTCTGAATAATAGATATTTGCTGAAACCTTTTTGTCATACTTCCAAGCAAAATGCCGGAACATATTTTCATATTTTTCTTCTCCGGTTCCGAGAACCACCAGCTGGATGGCATCCTGGCACAGTTCGTCCATCATATAGGCAATCAGATCAAAACCTTTCTGATCTGTCAGGCGCGATACCACACCAAGCATCATAGCCTCGGATTCACTTCCAGTCCCAGTTCTTCCTGAAGAGCTGTCTTATTTTTCACTTTTTCTTTTCGGAATGTCTTTGCATTATAATTCATTGCGATCATGGCATCCGTTTCCGGATTATATTCGGCATAATCGATTCCGTTTACGATACCACGCAGGCTGTTGCTTCTCGCCTGCATCAGTCCATCCAGACCTTCCCCATAGAATGGTGTTTTGATTTCTTCCGCATAAGTGTTACTTACAGTCGTGATGGCATCTGCATATACCAGACCGCCTTTCAGATAATTGGCATCTTTATTCGCCTCCAGTTTGTCCGGTGTGAAGAAGTAATCAGACAGACCGGTTATACTTTTTACAGTCTTAATATCCCATACTCCCTGGAATTTCAGGTTGTGGATAGTCATAACTGATTTGATACCACGGTAGAAATCACTTCCCTGGAAACGTTCTTTCAGATATACCGGGATCAGTCCGGTCTGCCAGTCGTGACAGTGGATGATGTCCGGTCTGAAATCGATCACCGGAAGAATCGACAATGCCGCTTTGGAAAAAAATGCGAATTTTTCCAGATCTCCCGGCATACCATAATATGGCTTGTCCCCGCTGAAATGTTCTTCATTATCGATAAAATAGAATTTGATCCCTTCATATTCCATCTCGAAGATTCCTACATACTGCTGTCTCCAGTTCAGATCCATATAAAAATTAGTTATGTAATGAAGCCGATCTTTAAATTCCTGTTTCATACAGGCGTATTTTGGAATAACAACTCTTACATCGAAATATTCTTTTGGAAAACATTTAGGTAAAGAACCTACAACATCCGCAAGCCCTCCGGTCTTGATAAACGGTACTGCTTCCGATGCAACATATAATACCTTTTTCATGCGAATAACCTCCTGTTTTTCCTAATAACAACATCTGTTTTATATTATATCGCATTTTTACCAAACAGAAAAGGGGTTATACCTGTTTTTTTATGCATTTTTCATCTCATTCTATCAATGAAGTGTACCATGTTCATATTCCAGCCGGATTTTGTCCGCAATCAAAGCTATAAACTCAGAATTCGTCGGTTTTCCCTTTCCATTGCTTACTGTATAACCGAAAAGTGCATCGATCGTATCCATCTTTCCGCGGCTCCATGCCACCTCGATGGCATGACGGATCGCTCGCTCCACACGGCTCGGTGTAGTCTGATGTTTCTTGGCAATGGTGGGATACAGGATCTTGGTAATAGAATTGAGCATCTCCATATCTTCTACCGACATCATGATCGCATCCCGCAGATACTGATATCCTTTGATATGCGCCGGCACACCGATTTCATGAATAATATCGGTAACATCAATCTGCAGATTTTTTTCCGATATTTCGCCCGCTCTCCCCAAATTGCCCGTTCCCCGGTTCTCTCTGCGGATTCCTTTTCCAAACTTGCGGAACTGTTTGATCCGGTTTAGCACCATGTCGTTATCAAAAGGTTTCATAATATAGTAACATGCACCCAGACGAAAGGCATCTTCGATGATCCGTTCCTGGCCGACTGCCGATATAATAATAAAAGCCGGTCGTTTTTTGACAGACGGATCTTCATTCAGCTTTTCCATAACTGTAATTCCATCCATCTTGGGCATGATAATATCCAGCAATACCACATCCGGCTCTTTCTCTTTTATAATTTTGTATATTTCCTGTCCGTCGGCTGCCTGACCGACGAGTTCCAACTCTTTATCTCCTTTTACCAGTGTACTGAGAAGATCTACCATTCGTTCATTATCATCTGCTATGCTACGTTTAATTTTTCCTATTCTAACTAACTCCTCCATCTACTTAGTATTTTGGAAATTATGGGCCCTACCACAGATTACTGTGTTCCAAATGTTGATTCTATTATAAAAAAAAACTTTTTTTGGTTCAAGATATGACAACAGAGTTTCCCATTTTTCGTTCGACAAAGGAACACATAAAATGACGATTTTCTGTATTCTCACCACATATTCATATGCAAAGAGCTGTTATCGACAGTTTCACATCCTCTTTCCCGGTATTCCAGACAGTTCTGTGTAAAAATACACGAAAACGGACTGCAGCTTTCGCAGCAGTCCGCCCGTCTTTTATGATTTATTCTGTAAACAATGGTGTGGAGTAATATCTGTCACCGGTATCCGGAAGCAGTGCAACGATTGTTTTGCCTTTGTTTTCCGGACGTTTTGCCAGTTCAATAGCTGCCTGAAGGGCTGCACCGGAGGAGATACCTACCAGGATACCCTCTTTCTTTGCCAGCAGTTTTGCTCCTGCGAACGCATCGTCGTTTTCTACGGTAACAACTTCATCGTATACCTTGGTGTTCAGTACATCCGGTACAAATCCTGCACCGATTCCCTGATCTTATGAGCACCGCTCTTACCCTGGGAAAGCACCGGAGAAGTTGCAGGCTCCATGGCGATCACTTTCACGTCCGGGTTCTGGGACTTCAGATATTCGCCGGTTCCCGTCAGTGTTCCGCCGGTTCCCACACCGGCAACAAAGATATCCACTTTTCCGTCGGTATCCTTCCAGATTTCCGGACCGGTTGTCTCACGGTGTACCTTCGGATTGGCAGGGTTTACAAACTGCCCCGGGATAAAGCTGTTCGGAATCTCTTTGGCCAGTTCGTCTGCTTTGGCGATAGCTCCTTTCATCCCTTTTGCTCCTTCTGTCAGCACCAGTTCTGCACCATATGCTTTCAGGATGTTTCTTCTCTCCACACTCATGGTCTCCGGCATGGTCAGGATGATACGGTATCCCTTGGATGCTGCGATGGATGCCAGACCGATTCCGGTATTACCGGATGTAGGTTCAATGATTACGGAGCCTTCTTTTAAGAGTCCTTTTTCTTCTGCATCTTCGATCATTGCTTTTGCGATACGGTCTTTGACACTTCCGGCCGGATTAAAATATTCCAGTTTAACCAGAAGAGTAGCTTCCAGACCCAGTTCTTTTTCTACGTTTACCACTTCAACCAGCGGGGTGTTTCCGATCAGTCCTAAGGTTCCCTTATAAATATTTCCCATAATACATTTCCTCTCTTTTCTTTTTTTATTTCGCAACTGTTCGATCCCCTTGCAGCTACGGAACTTGTTTTGTTTTGTTGAGTGTATTATAATTCCCTTATACCTACTTGTCAACTATGTTTTTATGTTTTTTTGAAAAATTTACTTTGTCCCCTTTTACCTGTTAATGCATCTGCGGCAGTTCTTACAATATCAGTTTTATATATCGCAGCGCTTTTCCTCGCGTATGGCTTTTTATTTAACAGGAAAACAATCTCCTGCAAAACTATGAGAAACTTGCTGAGCGTGTTTTTCAAGTTAACGCGGCAGTCGCCAAGGTCTCGTGCAAGCACGGACTTTGGCTCGTTGCTCACTTCTACACTCGCTGATGCTCGTTAACGCGGC
>ENA-OQCO01000930-OQCO01000930.1-human-gut-metagenome-genome-assembly--contig:-NODE-930-length-13335-cov-1.263552_pt1 | contig 13335 bp, 15 predicted proteins | sample MGYA00242500_ERZ504582 | MGnify/ENA primary metagenome ERZ504582 (study PRJEB26092, sample SAMD00036346) | human gut metagenome | host: Homo sapiens | study: EMG produced TPA metagenomics assembly of...
TCAACTGGCACGTTAAAAATGCCATTATTTTAGCATACATTCTCAAAAAAGGCAACAGGATTAAAAAAAACTATGCTGGAAATCTGACAGCTTGTTTTCGAAAAAGCGGGTATGATAAGCATATCCTATCATAAGCAGGAGGAAACAGTATGTACGGCCTTAAAAATATTGAAAAATCCACGGTTCTGACGCTCAAAGAGCAGGTCGCGTATCAGCCCGGTCAGGTTGTGAGCAAGACCCTTGCGCAGAACGACGTGCTGAGTGTGACGCTCTTCGCCTTTGACAAGGGCGAGGAGATCAGCACCCACGAATCCGGCGGCGACGCGTTCGTCACCTGCCTCGACGGCACGGGCCGCATCACCATCGACGGCGTGCCATACGAAGCTGCACGAGGCGAGTCCATCGTCATGCCCGCGCGCCATCCCCACGCCGTCTACGGTCAGGCGCAGTTCAAAATGCTGCTTGTCGTGGTATTCTGAGGGAATCTTTTCACCTGCACGTGGGGCGGGCAACTCTGTCCGCCTCTGCGCAGCTGCAGGCAATTGTTGAATTCCATGCAAAACGGCGGCCGATCGGCCGCCGTTTTGTTGTTCAAAAGGGTCTGGTTTCGAGATCCATAAAATCGTGGATCACGTCGAGTATGTGGATGGGTTCGAGCTGCTGATCGGTACAGAGTTTTGTCAGCCGGACGACGCCGGGACGGTTGTTGGAAAAGGGCGCGGTGATTGCAATGGTCGTCCAGCAGCCGCTCAGGTACTGCTGGCCCAGAATGCCGTATGCATAAAGCATTCTTGCCGCGCCGTGCGCCTCGTAGAGCACGTACCGGTAAGCGGATTCCGGAACCTCGCTGACCGGGTCTGCCGAAAGCGTGTCCAGCTTGTCCCACTCGGCTGAGACCCGAAACGCGGTCTGTAAAAGCGAAACAGCTTCCTTTGCAAGCTCCTGTGCACGCGGGTGCAGCGTCTGAAGCTCCGCAAGCAGCGCGTCCGCGCTGAATAATCCGCGCGCATCCGCGTATTCCGGCCCTGAAATCAGCTGGGCCGGTGAAATCGAGAGGCTTTTCGCAAGCTCCTCGATGGAATCCGAGCGCAGGCATTTGTCCCCTTTCAGATATTCCTGAAAGGTCGAACGCGGAATGCCGAGTTCCTTTGAGAATTCCAGCTTCGTCTTTCCAGCCGCGTTCATTTTGCGCTGTAATGTGGCTGCAATGTTTTTCTCTATCTGCATATTACAAAGCCACCTCCTCACTACAAGAAGATGATAGAAAGGAGGACGCCTCCGGTAAATGCCGCCTTCCCGGCAAATCTGCCAGCTTTCCGGCACATAGGAAACCGCAGCACCCACAGCGTCCGCGCGCTGAAAAAGACTCTGAATTACTTGGTGCCGAAGATGCGGTCGCCCGCGTCGCCGAGGCCGGGGACGATGTAGCCGTGCTCATTGAGCTTCTCATCGACTGCGCCGCAGTAAAGCTCAACATCGGGGTGCTTTTTGGTGATGAGCTCGATGCCCTCGGGAGCAGCAACGAGGACCATGAGCTTGATGTTGTGGCAGCCGCGCTTCTTCATTTCGGCGATCGCCGCGTCTGCAGAGCCGCCGGTGGCGAGCATGGGGTCGACAATCATGATATCGCGCTCGGCGATGTCCTTCGGCATCTTGCAGAAGTAGACGTGCGGCTCAAGCGTTTCCTCGTCGCGGAACATACCGATGTGGCCGACACGGGCAGACGGAACCATGCGCAGAACGCCGTCGACCAGTCCAAGACCGGCGCGCAGAATGGGCACGACTGCAATTTTCTTACCGGCCAGCGTCGGCTCCTCCGCCGTGCAGATCGGCGTTTCGACCGTCTTGGTGGTGAGCGGCAGATCGCGGGTGGCCTCATAGGTGATGAGCATCCCGATCTCGCTGACCAGCTCCCGGAAATCCTTGACGCTGGTGTTTTTATCGCGCATGATCGTCAGCTTGTGCGCGACGAGCGGATGATCCATGACGTGTACGTGTTCTCCAAATGCTTTCGTGCTCATGATGTTGCTCCTTTGTCTTTTCTATTCAATTATTTTTTCAAATAAAAGTCCTTGTCATGCTGCCGCGTGCGCTCTGCCTGTGACTGACGCAGATAATTTGGCGTCAGCGCGGCGGCGTCTGCCGGTTCGCCCGCGGCGATCTTTTCCATTGCGGTCAGCGCCACGCCGGAGGCCCTTTGCTGGCGCAGATGCTCGGGAAGCAGCCGCAGCGGCAGATTCTCCTCCTTCAATGTGTCAAAAACGAGCTTCGCGCCGTCGCCGGCGAGATACACAGGGCCGGGAATATTTTTCAGTTCCTGCGACAGCTCTGAAATTGCGATTGCGCGGTCCTCCGTGCGGCGCAGGAGCGCTCCATCGGTCCAATTGAACAGCGCGTTATAGATTTGCCCCTTCCGCGCGTCCATGCAGGCGCAGTAAACGCCGTCGGCACAGGCTGCGCCGCGCACCATGGCCTCCAGTGTTGAAACGCCGTAGAGCGGGAGCTGACGGCCCCACGCGAAGCCCTTGGCACAGGCCATGCCGATGCGCACGCCCGTAAAGCTGCCTGGCCCGGCGGCGACGGCGACAGCGTCGATATCCTGTGGGGTCAGATCACAGCCGGAGAGCATATTTTTTGCCAGCTCCATCAGCGTTCTGCTGTGGGTCTGGCCGGAATTCTGCATATATTCCGCAAGCAGGCAGCCGTCGGACAGCAGCGCCGTACCGGCTGCCTTCGCAGAGGATTCAAATGCCAGCAGCTTCAAATCGGCTCCCTCCTTCGATGGTGATGCGGCGGGTATCGGGTTCAAGCGGGTCTTTCTCGATGGTGATATGAATTGCGTCCCGCAGTGCGTCTTCCACGTTTTCGCTCCACTCGACGGCACACACGCCGCCGCGTGCAAGATAATCCTCCCAGCCGATGTCGAACAGCTCGTCCGAGGAGCCGAGGCGGTACATATCGAAATGGAACAGCGGGATGCGGCCCGTCAGGTATTCATTGACAATGGTATAGGTCGGGCTGGTCACGAGATCTGTGACACCGAGGCCCTGCGCAATGCCGCGCGTGAGGGCCGTCTTTCCTGCTCCCAGATCGCCGAAATAGGCGATCACATCGCCCGGCAGGAGGCGCTTTGCCAGTCTTTGTCCAAGCGCCTGCGTTTCGTCCGCGCTGTGCGTGGTGATCTGCATACCAAAGCCCCCTACCTGCCCCATTTTATATCTGCCGCATTATAACACAGAAATCAAGTAAAATCAATTCAAAATCATACCAAAACCACGGCAATTTGAAAATCGTGGTTTACTTATTCGTCCTTTTTTGATACAATGTAAAATTGAATTAGGATTCCTTTTTTCAAGCTTTATTTTCGCATTCAAAGGAGGCGGCTTTATGCACGGGATATGGAAAGCGATCGGCAGCTTTGTCCGGCGCGCAGATATGATCCTTCTGAGCCTTTGTATTGCCGCCAGCGTCTTCGGCATTGTGGTCATTTCCAGCGCAACAAACGTCAAGGGCAGCGCGCAGTATGTCCGCACGCAGATCCTTGCGCTGGTTCTTGGTATTATTTTATATGTCTTTTTCACGCTGGTCGACGTCGATATCATTGCCGAGCGGCGTGAGCTGCTGCTGATCTTCTCGGCGATCTTCATTCTTCTGCTGTTCCCCTTCGGCGATACCCGGAGCGGCAACCGTTCCTGGCTGGCATTCAGCTTTCTGCCGTTTTCCATCCAGCCTGCGGAGATCTGCAAAATTCCGTTTATCATGATCCTGGCCAAGACCATGAGCATCCGGCAGAACAAGATCTCGCATATCTCAACGGTCCTGCGGCTCGCAGTCATCACGGTCTTCATGTTTGGCCTGATCGTTGTAGCGTCGGAGGATCTGGGTGTTGCGCTGCAGTATCTGTTTATTTTCGTCATTATTGGCGTTTGTCGGCGGCGTGAGCTTTTGTGGTTCCTCGGCGCGTTTGCAGTGCTGCTTGTAGCTTCTCCATTTTTGTGGCAGTTTCTCAGCTACGACCGGCGCAGCCGTATCTGGGTGCTGTTTGACCCGCGCATCGACCCGGCGGCGCAGGATCAGCGCTACCAGATGAACCGCAGCCTGCGCGCGCTTCAGAACGGCGGGATCACCGGGCAGGGACTGTACCACGGGACGATGGTGCAGAGCGGCACGATCCCCGCGCAGCATACCGACCTGATCTTCTCCTCTATTGGCGAGGAGCTCGGTATGCTCGGCTGCATGGCTGTTCTCATTCTGCTGACGGCCATCATCATCCGTATCATCTATGTCGGCATCAAATCCGGCAACTATATGAACCGGCTCATCTGCGTCGCATCGCTGGCATGCTGACGGCGCAGGTGTTCATCAACATCGGCGTGTGCATCGGCCTTGTGCCGGTCATCGGCCTGACGCTGCCGTTCTTTTCCTACGGCGGCAGTTCGCTCGTCACAATGTTTTTCGCCATGGGCATTGTATCCGGCATCAATATGCGCCCAGCGCCGGACAGCAACGCACGGTATATCCGGCCTCCGCTTTCAGCATAAGCGGCACCAGACAATTCTCTTTGAAAGGAGTTATCAACATGAAGGTTATTTTAACACAGGATGTAAGAGGTCAGGGCAAGCGCGGCCAGATGATCGAGGTATCCGACGGCTACGCGCGCAACTTCCTGCTGCCGCGCAAGCTTGCGCAGGAAGCGACCGCAGACAACATCAACACCATGCGCATGAACGACAAGGCCACGCAGGAACGGCAGGCCAAGGAGCGCGCGGAAGCGCTCGAGCTGCGCAACCGCATGAAGGATATGACCGTCGTCGTCACCGCGAAGGGCGGCGGAGCGGGCCGTCTGTTCGGCTCGGTCACGAACACGGAGGTTTCCGAGGCGCTTGCGAAGCAGGCTGGCGTCCAGCTGGACAAGCGGAAGATCGTTCTGGACGAGCCGATCAAGTCGGTCGGCGTTTACACCGTCAAGTGCAAGCTCGGCTATGAGATCAACGCAGAACTCAAAATCGAGGTCAAGGAAGCCTAAGTGCGCCTGACCATCATTTCCCGGAAGGATGTGAACATCTATGGATGAGGAACTGCTTCAGCGGCAGGCCCCGCAGGCATTGGAGGCGGAGCAGTCCGTTCTCGGCTCGATGCTGATCGACGAGCGCTGCGTGCCGGACGTGGTCGGTATGCTGCAGCCGGACGATTTCTATCTCCGGCAGAACCGTGAGATCTACGAGACGATCTATACGATGTTCAACTTCTCGGAAAAGATTGACCCCGTTACCGTACTTAATAAGATGAAAGAGCGCGGCGTGTATGACGAGCAGCGCAGCTATGATTACATCGCGCAGCTGTTGAAGATCACGCCGACCGCCGCCAATGTCAAGCAGTACTGCACGATCGTGCATGACAAGTCGCTGCTGCGCGCGCTGGCGACCGCATCGTCGGAGATCACGGAAATGGTCTACGACGGTGTCGGCACGGCGCAGGAAATGCTCGAGGTTTCGGAGAAAAAGATCTATTCGCTCCGGCGCGGCAACACTGGTGACAGCCTGCAGCACATCGGCAAGGTCATGATCAACGTCTACGACCGGTTGGAAGAGCTGGCGGCCTCCGGCAGCGAGATCCCCGGCCTGTCTACCGGACTTCACGATCTTGACCGCAAGATCAACGGCCTGAACAAGACTGACCTGATTCTGATCGCAGCCCGTCCCGGTATGGGCAAGACGGCTATCGCGCTCAATATCTGCCTGAACGTGGCGAAGACCTATGAAAAGACTGTCGCGTTCTTTTCGCTCGAAATGTCGCGCGAACAGCTGGTCATGCGTCTTCTTTCCACGGAAAGCTTTGTTGAAAACCAGAAGCTTACGACCGGTCATCTGGATGAGGAAGACTGGGGAAAGCTCTCTATCGCCTCGTCCGCGCTCAGCCAGACGGATATCCGCGTGGACGACAATCCGGCCATCACGGTCGCGGAGATCAATGCAAAATGCCGCCGGCTCGACAATCTGGGGCTGGTGCTGATCGACTATCTGCAGTTGATGACTGCTGCCGCGCCCGGGAAATCCGGCGATAACCGCGTAACGGTCGTCAGTGACATCTCCCGTGCGCTCAAGATCATGGCAAAGGAGCTGAATGTGCCGGTGATCTGCCTCAGTCAGCTGTCCCGTGCCAATGAATCGCGTACCGACAAGCGGCCGATGCTGTCCGATCTTCGCGAATCCGGCGCTATTGAGCAGGACGCAGACTCCGTCATGTTCCTCTACCGCGACGAATATTACAATCCCAACACGCAGGACAAGAACATTGCCGAGTGCATTGTTGCGAAAAACCGTCACGGCGAGACCGGAACGGTCAAGCTGCAATGGCGGCCGCAGTTCTTCACGTTCTCCGATCTGGAATGGAAGCATGACGGATAAAATTCTTTCGTGGATGCGCGGGCAGTGCATGACGCAGCCGGGCGATACCGTGATCTGTGCCGTCTCCGGCGGAGCGGATTCCGTCTGTATGCTGCATGTTTTGTTGTCCTTACGGAATACGCTCGGCATTACGGTCGAGGCGGCGCATTTCAATCATCAGCTGCGCGGCGAAGAATCAGACCGCGACGAGGCGTTTGTCCGTACGCTCTGCGCCGAACTGGGCGTCGTGCTCCATGTTGATAACGGTGATGTACGCGCCCGCGCGGCAAAGACGCACGAATCCGTTGAGGAAGCGGCGCGTGCGCTTCGCTACGCGTTCTTCTCTTCCCTGCCAGGTTTAATTGCAACGGCGCACACGCAGGACGACAATCTGGAAACGGTGCTTTTAAATCTCACACGCGGCACCGGGCTTGCCGGGCTCTGCGGCATTCCGCCGAGGCGTGAGCGGTTCATCCGGCCCATGCTTGCCGTCTCCCGTGCGGAGATCGAGGCGTATCTCGCGCAAAACGGACTTTCCCATGTGACTGACAGCACCAATTTTCTTCCGGACGCACGGCGCAACCGTCTGCGGCAGTCTGTCATCCCGCTTCTCAAAGCGGAGAATCCATCCCTCTGCGAAACGGCGTTTCGTATGTGCCGGCTTCTGGAGGCGGACGAGGCGCAGCTTTCTGCGCAGGCTGAGGAAGCGCTGCGGCAGGCCCGGCTTTCGAATGGGATTCAGTGCAGTGCCCTTACCGCATATCCGGCGGCTGTCCGCACGCGCGCTGTCAAGCTGCTGCTCGGCGAAATTCACGCGCCGAAGCTTTCGGAGCGGCACATCAGTGCCGTCGACCGGCTGCTGTTTTCCGAATGCCCCTCTGCCCGCGCATCTCTGCCGGGCGGATTTTCGGCGCAGCGGGAATACGACCGGCTGCTTCTTACTGCCGGCTCCCCTGCCGCATTCGAGCCGGTCACGCTTCTGGCCGGGGAATCCGCCGTTCTTCAGCCGCTCGGGCTCCGTGTTTGCTGCGAATGGCAAGAAAATTTTTCAGAAATTCAAAATACACTCTCCACTTTTGCCGTAAAGTGTGATACGATAGGCTCAACTACACAGATCCTGTTCCGTCCGCGCCGGGCGCACGACGAAATGCGCGTCTCCGGGGGCCGGAAAACGCTGAAAAAGCTCATGATCGACCGCAAGATTCCTCTGGACAGGCGCAGCCTGCTCCCTGTGGCAGCGGATGCGCATGGAATTCTCGGCGTCTACGGGATCGGCGTCAATCTTGATCGAGCAGCCGCCCCTGGCGACCGCGCGGTCATCATCAGAATAGAAGAATTAGAGAAAGAGGATTCGCTGTATGATTAACAAATCTGATATGCTTCAGGACATTGAACGCGTTCTTGTTTCCGAGGAGGAGATCCACGCGCGGATCAAGGAGGTCGGTGCGCAGATCGCGGAGGATTACCGCGGCAAGTGCCCGATCCTTGTCGGCGTGCTCAAGGGCGTCGTCCCGTTCTTTGCGGAAATGGCCAATGCCATCAGCATTCCTGTGCAGGAGGACTTCATGTGCATCACCTCCTTTGAGGGCGGTACGGAATCCACCGGCAAGCTGACGTTCCGCAAGGATATCGATCACGATATCGAAGGGCGTCATGTTCTGATCCTTGAGGATATCATCGACTCCGGCAGCACGCTCAAGATGATCTGCGAAATGTTCCGTGAGCGCAAGCCCGCGTCCATCAGGATCTGCACGCTGCTCGACAAGCCCACGGGCCGCAAGGTCGATCTGAAGCCGGATTACACCTGCTTCACCGTTCCGCCCGCGTTTGTCGTCGGCTTCGGTCTGGATTACGAGGATTATTACCGGAACCTTCCGTTCGTCGGCGTTCTGAAGCCTCCGTCTATCAGGATCAGTAAGCTGATCTTTCTATCTATTCTTTCAAAAGGAGATACTCCGTGAATCAACAGCCCAAAACCGTACAGACGATCATTCTGATCGCGATTCTGGCGCTGGTTCTTGTGGTGATCTCTTCGTCCCTGCTCACGCAGAACAGCAGCAGGCTTGCCTATTCCGACGTGCTCGACCTGTTCGAAAATGAACGGGTCGAGTCGTTCGTTTTACAGGGCGACACGCTGACCATGACGCTGTATGCCAGCGATACGGCGCAGGCAGGCACGGCAGCCGCCAGGATCGGAGACATTGAGACATTCCACAAGGACCTCGACGAGACCATTGCCGCGCAGAGCGCGTCCGGCATTCTCAAGTCCTACAACTATCTTCCCGCCGTCAACTCCATCTGGCGGTCTGTCCTGCCTTATCTCGTCGTCGGCGTTGCGTTGCTGTTCGTCTGGTTCATCCTGATGAACCGCTCCGGCGGCAGCCCGAACGCCATGTCGCAGTTTACGCGCGCAAACGCCCGCTTCGGCGTTCCGAACGGCGAAGCCGTTACCTTCAAGGACGTTGCAGGCGCGGATGAGGAGAAGGAAGAGCTTTCCGAAATCGTAGAATTCCTGCGCGACCCGGATAAATTCAGACAGCTTGGCGCGAAGATCCCCAAGGGCGTTCTGCTGGTCGGCCCTCCGGGCACCGGCAAGACGCTGCTGGCAAGAGCTGTCGCCGGTGAGGCAAACGTCGCGTTTTTGTCCATTTCCGGCTCCGATTTTGTCGAGCTTTATGTCGGCGTCGGTGCAAGCCGTGTGCGCGACCTGTTCGATCAGGCCAAGCGTGTTGCGCCCGCTATTGTATTCATTGACGAGATCGACGCGGTGGGCCGTCAGCGCGGCGCAGGTCTCGGCGGCGGTCACGACGAGCGCGAGCAGACGCTCAACCAGCTGCTCGTGGAAATGGACGGCTTCTCTGCAAACGAGGGTGTGATCGTCATCGCGGCGACCAACCGCAAGGATATTCTCGACCCCGCCCTGCTTCGTCCCGGACGGTTCGACCGGCAGATCTATGTCGGCGCGCCGGACTGGCGCGGAAGAGCGGAGATATTGCAGGTCCACGCACGCAAAAAGCCGCTGGCAGACAATGTCGATCTGCCCGCCATCGCAAAGGCGACCGCCGGCTTTACCGGCGCCGATCTTGCGAATCTGCTGAACGAGGGTGCACTGCTTGCTGCGCGGAACGGCAAAGCCGCCATCACGCAGCAGGATCTGGAAGCTGCCATGATCAAGGTTATTGCAGGTCCGGAGAAAAAGAGCCGCGTCGTCAGCCACTCCGAAAAAATGCTCACTGCCGTCCATGAGGCCGGACACGCCGTGTGTATGTATTGTCTGGACTCGCAGGATCCCGTGCACCTGATCACCATCATCCCCCGCGCACAGGCGGGCGGTATGACCATCAGCCTGCCGCAGGATGACAAATCCTACGCTTCGCGCAATGAAATGTTCGAGACGGTCGTCTCCTTCCTTGGCGGACGTGTTGCGGAAGCGTTGAAGCTGTGCGATATCTCTACCGGCGCTTCGAACGATCTCCAGCGCGCAACAAAGCTTGCGCGGGATATGGTCGCGACCTACGGAATGTCGGACGCGATTGGCCCTGTCTCCTATTCGTCGAGTCAGGAGGTCTTCATTGGCCGGGATTACGAAAAAACGAAGCCCTATTCCGAAGCAACGGCAGGCGAGATCGACGTGCAGGTGCAGTCGATCATGCGCGAGGCATACAAGCGCTGCGAGGAGATCCTGACCGCGCATTCGGAACGGCTGGATAAGATCGCGGGCTTCCTGATGGAAAACGAAAATATGAACCGCGCTCAATTTGAGGCGGTCATGCAGGATGAAGCATTGGATGCTCCCGAATCGTAAGGAACCAGCTTGCGCGCCGCAGAGACTGCGGCGCGCAAATCATTTGGAGGACATATGTATTACCGCTCCCTGAACGCGTATCTGCGCGAGACATTCGGCTGCAAGGTCTATAAGCTGGCGCTTTCCGCCGGATGCACCTGTCCGAACCGCGACGGGACGCTCGACGCACGCGGCTGCATCTTTTGCAGCGGAAGCGGTGAATTCGCCGCCTCCGCCGCGCTCCCGGTTTCTGAACAGCTTGCCCAGGCCAAACGCCTTGTCGCGGCAAAGGCCGGGCCGGATGCCCGATATATCGCCTATTTTCAGGATTACAGCAATACCTATGCGCCCGCCGATCAATTAAGGCCGCTGTTTCTGGCCGCAATCGACCGGGATGAGATCTGCGCGCTGTCTATCGCGACCAGACCGGACTGCCTGCCGCCGGAGATCCTCGCGCTGCTCGCGGAGCTGCGGGAAAGGAAGCCTGTCTGGGTCGAGCTTGGCTTACAGACGATCCACGCATCCACTGCGCGGTATATCCGGCGCGGCTATCCCCTTTCCGTGTTTGACAATGCCGTCCGGCAGCTCAAGGCACTGGATATCCATGTGGTCGCGCATATGATCCTTGGACTTCCCGGCGAAACACCGGAGATGATGGTGCAGACCGCACGCTACATCGGTCAGAGCGGCGCGGACGGCATCAAGCTCCATCTGCTGCACGTTTTGTCCGGGACAGACCTTGCTGAGGACTACGCCGCCGGAAACTTCGAAACCATGACGCTGGATGCGTATCTGTCCGTACTGGAAGACTGCCTGCGCGTGCTGCCGCGCGAGCTGGTCATTCACCGTATGACCGGAGACGGCGCGAAGCGCAGCCTGATCGCTCCCATGTGGAGCGCGGATAAAAAGCGGGTCCTGAATGCGCTCAACCGCCGGTTCCTGTCCGACGATCTGGAACAGGGTTCGGCGCTGCTGCTCTGAACGTTTCTTCGATTCTGAATATTTTTCGAAAATGTCGAACAGAAAAATGATTGACAATCGTGAAAAAGCGTGTTATTCTGATTCAAGAGTAACGAATGCGGGCGAAAAAGCCCGCATTCACGTCGTTTTCGATATTCTCGTTCCAGAATATCGAACTTCGGCGAACTTAGTTCGACTATATCGGAGGAAAGAGAACATGAAAAAAGAAAACCTGTTCGTCATTCTGACCGGTGTTGTCATCGGCATCGCAGCACTCGTGCTGACGGCGCTCGGCAACCCGGCCAACATGGGCTTCTGCATCGCGTGCTTTGAGCGCGACATCGCAGGCGCTGTGGGTCTGCATTCTGCTGCCAAGGTCCAGTATGTCCGCCCGGAGATCATCGGCCTTGTGCTCGGCAGCTTCCTGATGGCGCTGGCCTCTAAGGAATGGAAAGCCAGAGCCGGTTCGTCTTCCGCGCTCCGCTTTGTGCTCGGCGCATTCGTCATGATCGGCGCGCTGGCCTTCCTCGGCTGCCGCTGCGCATGGTGCTGCGTCTGGCTGGCGCGATCTGAACGCCGTCGTCGGTCTGGCGGCTCGCCGCCGGTATCTTCCTCGGCACGATCTTCATCCGCAAGGGCTTCACGCTTCAGCGGAACTACGGCCACCAAGACGCTCGACGGCACGGTGCTGCCCGCTGTCATGGTCGGCCTGCTGATCCTGTTCCTGGCTGTTCCCACGCTGTTCAAGCTCTCTGAGGAGGGCCCCGGCTCCAAGCACGCCCCGTTCCTGATCGCGCTGCTGATCGCGCTGGTTGTTGGCGCGCTGGCACAGAAATCCCGTATCTGCATGGTCGGCGGTCTGCGCGACACGATGATGTTCAAGGATCTGCACCTGCTGTGGGGCTTCATCGCCATTTTCGTCACAGTCCTCATCGGCAATCTCTGCCTGCATAAATTCAATCTCGGCTTCGCCGGACAGCCGGTTGCACATTCCGACCATGTGTGGAACTTCCTCGGTATGCTGCTCGCGGGCTGGGGCTCGGTGCTGCTGGGCGGCTGCCCGCTGCGTCAGCTCATTCTTGCCGGCAGCGGCAACGCGGATTCTGCCGTTACGGTGTTCGGCATGATCGTCGGCGCTGCGTTCGCACATAACTTCGGCCTTGCCGGAAGCGCGGCCTCCGAAAGCTCTGCGGGCGGCGTTTCCACCAATGGCCGCGTCGCAGTGGTGCTCGGTATCGTGATCGTGCTGGTGATCTCCATCGTAAACAGCATGAAGAAGCAGGAGGCGCAGAAAAATGGTTGATGCAAGAGGCTATCTCTGCCCCATGCCCGTCGTGATGGTGCAGAACGCGATTAAGAAGGACAATCCCGCTGCATTGGAAGTTCTCGTCGACAACGAAACTGCCGTTGAAAACATCAAGCGCTTTGCCGCGCACAGCGGCTATCAGGCGGCTGCCCGTGAAGACGGCGCCGATTATCACCTGACACTCACGAAGAAATAAGCAATACGCAAAACAAAAAGCCGTGAAATTCCGATGGGACATTCGGAGTTTCACGACTTTTTTGATTTTTGTAGTACGTCAGCCGACGCTGCAGCGGATGGCAAGCCTTGACTGGCCGCCGACGGTACAGGTGAAGAGTGTCAGCGGCCAGCCGCCGCTGGTCATATCGGATATGGCGTAGGGAGAAATCGTTTCAAGGGAATCGACCTTGTAGCGGAACACAGTCCCGTCCATGTCTGTAAACGTGACCGCATCGCCCGGCTGGAGCTGCGGGAGGGACGCAAAATGGCTGCGGTAATTGTGCCCCGCAATGACGAGATTTTCAAGATACGCGGAGCCGGAGTAGCGGCAGGGGCGCGATCTGCAGGCCGGGATAGCTCCATGTGCTGATGATGGGGAGCGACAGGCCGAGCGCGGGGATATCCAGAACGCCGATGTAGCTCTGGCCGTCGATCTCGCGTTCCGGCATGGGCAGCTCCGGATTCAGCACATAATCCGGGACAAATGCCTCCTCTTTCCCCTCTCCAGTGGGAGGCTGGGAAAGACTTTCCTGCCGGGGCAGGTCGGGTGTCAGGCGTTCAAGGACAAGCTCGGCAGCGTCGCCTGCGGCTGCATCGCGGCGGAGGTTATAGGCCGTGAGCAGCAGCGCGGCGAGAAGGAGCAGCAGCCCCAGAATCGTGCAAAGCGTTCCGCGTTTAATCAT
>ENA-OQCO01000932-OQCO01000932.1-human-gut-metagenome-genome-assembly--contig:-NODE-932-length-13320-cov-2.174638_pt1 | contig 13320 bp, 12 predicted proteins | sample MGYA00242500_ERZ504582 | MGnify/ENA primary metagenome ERZ504582 (study PRJEB26092, sample SAMD00036346) | human gut metagenome | host: Homo sapiens | study: EMG produced TPA metagenomics assembly of...
ATCAAGATAAGTATAGGACAGATCCACAAGCAGATTGATACACCATATACAGAATAGCGATCCACAGTACATATCCCTGAACCAACGGATAATCACGGCAGGAGATTGCTTTGACTGCCATATTCCCATACCCGGCCAGTTGTAGATAATCTCAACGACTGCAGTACCGCCAAGAAGACTTCCCAGGGAAAGTCCAAGCAGAGTTACCAACGGAAGCATTACATTTGGAAGAACATGTCTCCATAAAATCACACGCTCCTTAATACCTCTCATACGTGCACCTGTTACATAATCCTGATGAAGTTCCTCCAGAACCGCACTTCTTACCTGTCTGGTATATTTTGCAGACATGGCAAGAGCCAACGTAAGTGCCGGCAGGACCATCGCTTTGAAATCAGTGCTTCCTCCTGCTACATTCACCCAGCGAAGCTGTACACCGAAAATACTCAGTAAGATCAGGCCAAGCCAGAAGCTTGGTACGGATACCCCGATAAAAGTAATTCCTCTTACAAAGTAATCCGGGAATTTGTTCTGATACACTGCTGCCAGGATTCCCAGCGGAATGGAAATCACGATCATCATAAGCAGTGCCAGCAGAGACATCTTCAGGGTTGGCCAGAAACAGGATACAAGTTTCTGTACCACCGGCATCTTAAAGGAATAGGACTGTCCCATATCTCCGGTGAGTACACCCTTCAGCCAGGTTCCATACTGTACAAGAAAGGGCTGGTCAAGTCCCAGCTCATGCCTTGTCTGTTCCAGAAGCTCTGGTGTGGGAAGATTACCGCACTCTGTCAGCATGATCTCAGCCGGATCACCAGGAGACAGATAAGTCAGTCCAAAGGTCAGAAAACTGATACCAAACAGGACGATCAGAATCTGCAGAAATCTTTTCCCGATTTGTTTTTTCGTCAAAATAATCTCCTTCCTACATCTTTCGTGAATTAAACCAATACCGGAAATGTTTCTGATTACTTTTACTCAGTAACATGGGGAATCCCCCCATAGGGGTTAATTTTCAGGCAAAAAAATAGCCCGCAATATGAAAACATCATACATACGGACACAAAATGACATGAAAAAATTATGCTTCCTATCTACCGTAAGAATCATTCCTATCCCAATTGCAAGCAGTTCTCCTGACTTAAGTTCATCACTTCGAAATCGCCTTCCCGGACCAACTTTAAAATCACATGGTCCAGTGACATTTTTCATTCCGAAGCTCCCTCTTACAGTGACGGGATCGTACCGGACTTACACCGGTTTCTCTATTAATCCTTGCGGAACTTACAACGACTGGTTCAAAACCAATAAATGTTATTTAATTTTTACTATAATATTATAGAATAGTTTTTTTTACTTTGTCCAGTAATTAGCAAAAAAAATCAGATTGTATTCAAAAACATACAATCCGATTTTTTTATTCCTTTTACTGTAACAGATAAACGAATCATTTTTATTCTTCAATATTATTTGCTAAAAAGATAATTTTTCCCTTCGTTATAAGTTCCCTTCATTGAAAGTCGAACAGCTAATTTCCCAGTCATCGGATCTTCAATACCTATACTGATCTTATATTTCTTTCCGGCCAGTGAGATCAGCTTTTTTACCTGCATTCTTGTTTTTGTCTGTAAAGTTTCTTCCGGCAGAAGTGATTTTAACGAAATGTCAACCGCTTCTTTTTCAAGACTATTTCCATCCTCGTCTTCTACCAGAACCCATACAGGCCAGTCTTCATAAAATGGTGCAACTCCATCATTCTTCCATTTAAGATTCAGGCTGACATAACCCGGCATCTGAATAAGACTTGCTTCCGAAATCCACAAACGATATCCCATGCTTCCTAAAACTTTCCTATAACCGTTTTCATAAGTTTTATCCGCTACTTTCGGTCCAAGAAAAGTAGTATGTGCTTTCTTTATCAGATTTATTGTCTGATCCAGATTTGTGTCAAGCAACTCTTTCATTGTAATTGAACTTGTAAATTCACCTCCGGAAGGAAACTTTTTCCAGAAATCTTTCATTGCGGATAACCCTTTTTTCTCATGAGTCTGGTCAAACTCACCGCCTCATTGATCCAGCGAAACCATTCCTCTGTGCTCTCCGGCTGTCCGGTCATATCGTTGTAGAGACCTGTTCCATAATGTTCTCCCTCACTAAAAGGTCTTCTCATCAGTATCATGGAATCAGGGAATGCCTCTGTCCATGGAATCATATAACGTTCTCTTACAGATTCTTCCGGCAGACTCTGTATTCCTGCGGAAATATTTACATGCCATTCTCCCCAGTGCCCCAGACTTCCAAGTTCGATATAACTGACCAGTCCATCTCTGCCAAAATGCTCTCCAAGTGCATTAACTGCCCTTTTGTGATATTGTATCATCTGTTCATTATTATAATCAGGAGCATATCCCTTTCCATACTCCATATCATACCAGGTTCCCGCATGATCAGTTTTGTCATATAGCCATTGTGGAATGTCCATATGCTCTTCCTCCCCGGGAATGTCACACACAAACCTCAATACCAGGTGTTTCCCTTCTTCTCTCCATCTGTCAGTCTGATTTTCTCTTTCGATTTTCTCCCAGTCATATTTTCCTTCCTCCGGTTCCAGTTCAGCCCAGGTAATATCCATATACAGTAAAGATATATCGTCTCCTACTGTTTCTTCCCAGGCACAAGGTGCATATCCCATTAATGGATTTCCAAAAACTTCTTCTGTTTTTTCATATATCTGAGTTTTTCTTCCAAATACCATCCATACTCCTGCTGCTATAATAACTAAAAGTCCAAAACCCACCAGAACCAGATATCGTTTCTGACATTTAGCCATGATATTCTCCATTATACTGAATCAATGTAACATCTTCCACTCCACCGATATCCCGGATTTTTTCCATGAACTCCATATCATTCTGTCTGCAATATATTTCAACTGCCATTTCTGTTTTTTCATTGCGCATAGTTTTTGATTTTACAAAATATTTTCTTTTTCCAAAACAGCGGATAATTTCATCTCCCGCCTGAGTTCCCTGATAATGAATCACTGCAATATAAATTCTGCCATTTTGTTGTTTGTGATAAAACAGGGTGATCATCAGAATGATAATCACAGCTGTCAACAGAGTTAATGCATACATACCTGCGCCGGCCGTAATCCCCGATGTGATTGCCCAGAACAGATACAGAAGATCCATCGGATCTTTAATTGCTGTACGAAAACGTACAATAGACAATGCACCAACCATACCAAGAGAAATCACAATATTGCTGCTGATTGCAAGTGTTACCATACAGGTAAGCACTGTCATTCCCACAAGTGTAACTGCAAAACTTCTGGAGAAAATAACTCCAACATAAAATTTCTGATAAACCAGATAAATCACACTTCCCAAAATCAAAGCCACTGCCAGAGCAGCCAATATCTTAGGTATATCATACTGACTGAACATTCCTGATTCCAGTACGGATTTTTTTATCATATCCTGTACACTCATCTTATCATCCTCCCCTGTGTATCATACCAATACTCAAATCCATTCATGTACCGCGTTTTTTCATAACACAGTACATATTTAGAAACTGCTGTAAATTCTTCTGCCTGCGGCGGCAGAAGATTTCTCAGAATCTGAGGCAGCAGCTCTGTAAATTTCACTTCCATGATCAGTTTTCCCGGTTCCAGTACAGATAAAGCCGGAAGCGTACTGTCGAAAATATCATAGCTTCCAACAGCAGCTCTGACATCTGTATCAAATGTGATCCTGACTGTTCCCTCATCCATAATCCATGGTTCTCTCTCATAATCTACGATTGTTCTCGGCCGCATCATATTACTCATACATTCTGTGTAAAATTCCCTGCAAAGATTATACGGACTTTTCAGAAGAAATTCATACTCGCCGGAAAGAATTTTTTGCACCTCATCTTTTGTCAGCGGAGCATCTTCTTTATAAATATAACTGCCGAACTTCTTTTTTCTCTCCAGCTTGATACTTTCAGCACTATAATTATAAATTCGTATCCTGTATTTCTTCCTCATAAGAACGCCGCTTTCCTTTTCTTCATATGCACTGTTCCAGTAATCATCAAAATACAGGCTCCGTATCAGATATCCTCCATTTTCTGCATGAGGATCCAGTTTCATAAGTGGCTTCATCCGAAGATTCAGGACTTCTTTCTCACTGGTACTGATAAGATATTTCCATTCATTACGAAAATGTTCTTTCTTCCTGTCAGCCTTCTTCATAATTGTCTTCCTCTACCGTACTATCTTCTGTTATGTAAAAGCACTTCATACCATAATGTTTTCCTTCATCTGTTACATAATAATCAAATGCATCCTGCGTTTTTCCAGATGTATTTGTTGCTCTTACTCTCACAAAGTACTGTCCTGCTTCCGGAAGGTCCATCTCAGCTTCCGGAACAGTCAGGGTTGTGTTCTGATAGATTACATCCTGAAACAAATAATCTCGCGCAACCTCTACAGAATACGTAATGTCCTCTGCGTCCAGATCATAAGATACATCCCAGTTAAATTTCAGCTTATTACCGTGTATTGTCGGAACACCTATATAAAATGGCATTGGTGTTTCCAGGCTTTCCAGATATAACTTATAGTTCTTCTCTATCTCATCAGGAAGTGATGCTGCAATCTGATCGTATTGTTCAGATGTAAGCGGTTCATACTCTGAATCAGGCATCGAATATAAATAGGGCTTCAGTATGTTCTTATAGCTCTCTATCTTTGATGTGAGCATATCTTTGTTCAGATATTCCCTCAGATCCAGAATGGCATCATTTAATTTTTCCCGGAAAGACCGTGACTTCAGACACCTTTGAAACAGAACATTTCCCCAGTAATTACTGATTCCCTTTTCCCAGCTGCCCTGATCCGAAAAATTCTTTAATTCATATTCCGATCTCATCAGACAGCCATCGTTATCCCAGGCAATAAAGTACCAGATATCTGAATTCAGAGGACTGTATAAATAAACATTTCTGTTCTGTGTGTCTACGTTTCCCATCAGAATCTGAAATGCCATCCAGTAAACAATATTTTCTTCATCAAAATGTTCTTTCAGTACATCTTCAATCCCTATAGAGTAATCATTCAGATCTGTCAGCATATCGATCAATTTGGTATGATCTGAATCCCCTTTTATTTCCAGCATTTTTTCAAAGGCTGTTTTATCATATCCTGCATCATCTTCTTTTTTTATAATATCTTCGTAACGATAGAATTCAAAAGAATTAATCTTATACAATTGTCCGTTTGAATCCAGTCCATGACTCTTTAATGCTGTCTTATTCAGTTGTTCAACCTGTGTATAAATTCCATAATCCTCAAATTTTCCACCTGATTCTTCTGTATTATCCTTTACATACAAATGCACAAACTGTGTACGTAAACCAACCATCTGAGGAATTCCCCTGATCAGATCATATGCCAGCTTATTTCGAAAGCGCATTCCTTCTGTCATATGTTTATTCAGGTTAATGGTTCTCTGTCCTCTCCACGTTCCTTTATTCTTTTTTAACTCAATTTTATAATTTTTTTGTGCATTCTGGCTGGATGTCTGGCCTCTGATCTGAACAGTTGCATTAGGCACGCTTTCTCCATATCCGACTTCCCCTTCTATCGGTCCATTCTCATCTCCCACCTGTAAAAGTCCTGCCACCTGATATCTCTCCACTCCCATATCTTCGTAGTCATAAACAGAATAGCTATTGATTTCCTTCCATGTATGATATGTATTTTCGGATGAATTTCCCTTAGATACAGTAAGATACATGGTAACAACACTGGTATCATCATCATTTTCATACAAAGAATCCTTATCTCTTAAATGCATCTCATTGATTTCTGCTTTTCTGTCTTTACCTGTTCTGTTTCGTTATCTTCCTGTACTGCCTGATCCTGCGAAGAGTTTCCCGCTTTTTCCAGAGTGCAGCCTCCACAGAGAGAAAGGCTGACTAATACTGCACTTATCAGATTTATTTTTTTAATTCCTGTCAACGTTCGTTCTCCTTTCCAGTTTCTCATCCATAAAACATCCGATTCTGGTAAATACCCCCGATTTGTCTTCTGCTACCACCGGCTGTATGCTGAGAATATAATATGACAGACGTCTGGTATAACGTTCCAGACGGATCATAACTATAAAATAAAACAGTACACATCCTGCCAGAAACCCAAAGCCATAATATACCTGCGGACAAAACAATGAAATCACAGTAAACACAGAAGTTCCCACGGCAAAAATTACAGAAGCAGCCAATGCTCCCCTGTAATCTGTAAAATATAAAAGAAGCAGAAGCATCGTATTTGCAACTGCATAAATGCCGTACCCAACACAAAGTGTCCGGAAATATCCATACATCAGATCATTAAATCCCAAAGGAAGGTACTTCAAAAGACTCTCACCCACTGAAATCGCCAGTGCAGTAGTCAGTAACTGCTTCAAAGCGGTATATTTCAATTCTCTGTTCAGTACATCCAGCATTTCTGTACCAGCCTGCATAATATCCTTAATGGTTCCCCCATCATTAAATAAACTGTAATAGTTCCTGTATTTCGGATAAAAATTAACTTCTACAGAAACCACAAAATTTACAGTGGTAATCAGAATTGTCAGAAATGCAATCAATGCCGGTACGTCATGAGACGGTGCCCCATAAAAAAGCCCTTTTACCTGTTTCCCCAGCGGTCCGGCCCACATGATCACAAGATGGGCAAACAGCCCGATATTAATGCAGAGTCCTGTAAATGCCAGAGGCAGAAACTCATCTGCCCATCTTAAAAATAAGAATGCACTGATATCACTTTGCGGAAAATACTCATACAGCAAAACAGCATCCCATAAAAGCATGATCCCATATCCAATGCATACCGCAGCCATCAATGCCTCCACATGAGAAATTCCCAGAAACAGCAATAAGGCTCCCGAGAGAAAAGTAACAGCGATTGCAGCAAGAAAGGATAACATAATTCCTCTGTAATCTTTAATTGCAGTAAGATAACTCATTGCATTCCATGTAACGATCAGTTCTCCAAACAGCCCAAAACATAAAAACTTATCTATAAGCCCAACTCCGGAAAATATCAGAAAAATCCCATATAAAATTCCTCCTGCAATGAGCATTAAGCCTGTCGAACCCCAGAAAGATGACAGAACAGCCTCATTTTTTTCTTCATAAAGCATATCTGCAATAAATCTTGTTACTACCATTGATAAGAAACTGGTTACCGTCAATGATGCAAGAAGTGTATATGTGATCATGCAGACCAGTAATTCTCTGCTCTGTTTCGAAGCGCCTGTCCTGTCACACAAAAACATAACCCCCAGCAGAAGTACGATACCAAGCAGCATGGGACCGGTACAGATAATCCCTGCATATCCATAGGCGCGGAAAGAAGCAAACAGCCCTCTTCTGCTGAACAGTTTTTTGAGTTCAAATCCAATCCCTGCCATATGCTTCCTCTACCTCCCTGTAAAGTTTTCTATATTCACTGATCATGCGCTCATGCCTGCTTAATATGCCTTATTCTTGCCTGTCCGCTTTTCCCATCCTGATCCGCCTTCTCCTGGATTCACACATTTTTTCCATAGCGGCAGCAAGTCCATCCCTGTACATGGGCGGAACACAATAACCGGCACATCCAAAATTATCTCCTTCTTTTCCATTCAGAAGTTCCCGGCAGCACCCTACATCAGTCGTTACACATGGGCGTCTGGCTGCAAATGACTCCAGCACTGATAAGGGTTGTCCTTCTGATATACTGGTAAGGATCGTAAAATCCAGTTTTCTCATATACTGTACAATATCTACCCTTCCGGTAAAGACAAGGTTCCTGATATCCAGCTGCTTCACCAGAGCATAACACTCATCTGCATATTCCTCGTCATCTACCCCTCCCAGAATATGAAGTCTCACATTCTCCATTCTGGATGAAAGTTCATAAAATGCATATATCATAGTCTTTATATCTTTGATGGGTGCGAGACGGACTACCGCACCTATATCTACCCATCCATCTTCCTCTTTCAGAGGGATCTGTGACAACCTGTCATAATCAATACCATTTTCGATTACTCTGCATTTCTCTGCATCACAGCCAATCTGTATTTGCGTAAGCATCGCATTCGTAAATAAACTGGTTACCCGAAAAGCCCTTTTATAAATTGCTTCTGATAACATATAAAAAAAAGAAATCCACTGCTTTTTAAATGATGGGATTACCCATTTTGCCCTGATGATCTCTTCCTCTCTTTCTCTTGTATATATTCCATGCTCTGTAAGTAATACCGGTCTCCTGTAAACATATCCTCCAAGGCAGGCAAGAAGTCCCCCGTATCCTGTTGAAATGGCATGATAGGTATCTGCCTGAGGAACCTCAGAACCCAGAAGATATAAAACCGGAAGCAGCATGGAACGCATTGTATGAAACGCATCCGCAAATGCAATATACGGATATTTTTCCAGACAGCTCGCTGTTAATATATTTAAAAACTGCTCACTTTTCAGAAATGACATCGGATTCATTTTCCGGTCGTGATATAAATGGAACAATACTTCCCAGTCAGGATGACTGCATTCCATCAATTCTCTTAAACTCTTTGTTTCTTCTTCCGAAAAATGATTGATTCTGTACCGCTGTCCATTTGGGTTTCCATGTTCCTTCAGTTTTAATGCATCATCCAGAAATACCTCATGGACTTCCACCACATTATCCGGCAATTCATAGACAAATTTTCCACGGTCACATGCATGTGCTCCTATCACCCACAGTACAAACTCATGCTCTTTCATAACAGTGATATACTGATGCATCCATGTAGAAACTCCACCATGCACATACGGATAACAGCCTTCCAAAACCAGACAGATTCTCAATTCTCTCACCTTATTTCTATTTTCACTGATTTCTCTTTTGCCCGAAGCAGATAGAGATTTCCGGTAATATGCGTCAGTTCTCCACCTTCTATATTACCCGGAGTCCCTTCATTCATTCTTATCATAATATAAGCTTCATCATAAAAATTATCTAATTTAAGATTAAGTTCCTGATCTGATACATCCTTATCGATCACCAGTGCCCCATACCGCTGTATTGCGCCTGATAGTTCGGAAGCAGTAAGATTTCTCAGACATGGAGCTGAAGTATACAGCCAGTCCATATATTCATCCAGCCGTTTTTTCAGTTTCTCCCATCCCAGTCTGGCACCTCTGTCTTCATCCAGCAGATCATCCGGATGCATAAAATGTGTATTGACAAAATGCATATTCAGTTCAGATACAGCCGCAAGTTCCATATAATCATCAATCACAGCACCTGAAATAATACGGGGCTGTTCCACAATTCCATCTTCTGCAACTTCAAACTCCTGTGTATATGCCATATCTCCGACAAAATAATTACTTGCAATTGTACGTATCTCCGGAAATTCTTTTACGATCATTTCCCGCCCTTCATCTGACAGTACATTAGACGGCGGTACATAAACAGACAACTCTGTCCCCGGAAACATCTCTTTTCCAAACCGTATCAGCTCTGTCATGGCTTTTTTCATTGCATCATAGCTTTCCCATGTTTTATATGGAAGGATATTTGCATAATCCACATTTGACAGGCTCAATGGCTGATGATTATATCCATGATATCCCAGTTCTCCTCCCTGATGAAGCAGCATATTCCCAAAATACTGAAATCTCTGCACATCTTCCTGTTCCACAACATCTCCGGACACATCATCTTCATAATTATCAATAATAACACCTGTATATTTCACGCCGTGTTCCTCTGCCAGATCCAGCATATCCGGCCACCAGATATTTGTATAAAACGCTTTGATGCTGAGACCATAATCACGTTTGATATATGTTCCGTCTCCACTCGGCACAGGAGATGGAAAATCATCCAGATAGAATACAGATCCATTAAGCACCGGGTAAACCATCACATCTGTCAGCAGACTATAGGATGCCGCAAAGAATCCTCTTGTGGCTTTTTCACATAATCCAAAATTGTCAACTACAAACTTACCTTTTCCATAACTGTTTTCCCAGATAAGCGGAACCTTATTTTCATCATCTGTCCATGCATAAACCTTCGCCGTTTCTCCAACACTTACTTCCCATGCTGAATCATATGCGTCCGGAATCTGGTAAGATCTTCCCCCTCCGATCATGAAATCATCATCAATATAGATTTTATCTACCAGAACATTTCCATAATCAGAGTCTGTAATTCCCAATTTCTGCTCAATGATCGAAACATATATATCCTTCTGAAGTGTTAATGCAAAAAGAACACGTCCTCCTTTTTCTACCCAGTTTCCAATCTTTATAACTACATCCTTCAATGGGTTCAGATCCGACATCAGCACCACTATTGTTTCATAGCCTGAGAAATCAGGAATCTCACCTCTGCTCTGATATCTGCCAGATCTACTCCTGTTTTCATATCCATGAAAATTCTTTCAAACTGTTCCCATGCCTCCACACTGTCTGCCTGACTGCTGTCCATCAGCACCAGACAACTGCTCTCAATATTTTTGACTGCCTGTTTTTCGGTTACAACAGTATCCCTGTCCAGATATGCATTCTTCTTGATATCTGCCTGATACTGAATTCCTGAACGCTCTGTCCAAAGCACCACACTGATTGCCAGAAAAACTCCCAGAATAACAGTCAGACCCTTAAATCGAAAAGACTGTAAATATTTTATCATTCCTGCCAAAAAGCCAATGCCTCCTTTCCTTTCGCCGACAGATAAATATGCTCCTGCTGAATCTGCTCTAATGTTTCCTTTAATTCTTTTCCCTGTTTCAGTTCTACGTAATATCTGATTCTGAGTATCCAGTATTCTTCATTTCTGTGCCACTTCTTATCCATTCTTTCCAGACTTTTAAGAACCTGTTCATACTCCTTCATCTGCATTTGATTCTCAATCAGACATACATATGTATGAAGATCCTCTTTAAATTTCAGTTTTTTCTTCAGGAGTTTTATATATTGATTTCTTTGCACCAGTTCCATCTGTCCTTCCAGAAGTCCCTGAGATAAATACTCCTGAAGGAAATCACAGTACTCTGAAATAAGCTGTTGATTTTCCTGTTCTTTTGCATATCTGTATTCTATCTTCTGCAGTCTGCTTTCATATTCCTTAGACAGCTCTACCATTCCTGTGATCGCATAATGCACAACCTCTACATCGTCATTCATCCTTGCCTGTTTAAGCATATCTATGTAATTCTCCGGATCATCATTCAATACATTCATAATCAGATCACGCCTCATAGCGGCTTCATCAATAAGAAGCGCTTCCTCCAGTGGCACAATATTTCTGTCACTTTCTTCTTTCGGTGCTATAATGCTCCTGTAAATTTCTTCATTAATCTTCATTTTTTCTATTCCGATTTCACGCTTTTTATCCTGGTGAAAAAATATCTGGAAATGCAGAAGCAATACACAGATCATACCCCATACCGGTACAAAGATCACAGGTAATATGAGATACCTCTTCACCTTCAGTAAATGGGAGTTTATTCCTGTCCATACCAGAACACAACAGATAATATGAAATATAATAAAGACAACCCCTGTTATACTCTGTATCATTCTTCGTCTACCCTGCTTTCGTTACGGGTGTCAATCACTCTGCAATGAAATCCGTTTTTTTCAATCCTTTCAATTACTATCGGTAACGTGGCATCATCCACCTGCGACAGGATCAGATAAAGTTGTCCATCCTCCGCTATTCCCAGTATGTCATTCTCTCTGATTTTATTTCTTAATATCCTGTCTGTTTCCTCCAGTGTCATTTCCGGATTTTCAATCTGCAACAGAGCATATGATCCTATTTTCTGCTCTTTTATGGAATGAAATAATTTCAGTCTTTCCATAAAATACTCTGTTTTTAATATATGAGTTCCTTCCACATATTCCCTGTCTTTGACTGCTTCCTGATATTCCAGTGCACGCAGCAGAGAGACTTCTACCAGACCACATAAAATTTTGATAAGATTCAGATAATACAATGTCATCTGATTACTGGCTGCATCCTGAATAAATACCAGCATTACAAGTTCTCCATTTCTCTTTATCCCTGCAATATATGCCGGATATCCGGCAAGCAGTTCCCTGTTCCTCCAGACCTCACCCTTTTCCAGCGTTTCTATCGCATTCTGATACTCTTCAATCCTTATAGAATTCGGCATTTTTCTGCGAATTTCAGGTGATGACATTTCCATCCTTCCAAAACGTTTCCATGAATCCAGTGAATAAAGTACAATTGTATGATTTTCCAGAATATCTTCCATTACCCTTATGGTTTCCATAAACAGTTTCTGTGGCTGTATCACATCCAGCTTTCTTGTTATATCAAAATTTTTCCAAAGCTGTCTCTGCTTCCGAGAATCTGCTTCTTATATTGTCTTTTATCCTGAAGCGTCTCCTGATACATTTCCTGCATAAAGAAAAATTTTTCCTTGATCAGTCTGTTTTCTTTTGTTACAAATTCTATATCCTCTTTATTCTTCAGCCTTATATAACCACAGACAGCACCTGCGGCAAAATAAAAATAAATGGAATCCAGTTAGAAGCCTCATAAACAAAGTATATATGTTTACATTCTCCTGCCTGTATGCTGCAATCAAAGAACAGGTTTCCAACACAGCTGCTGATATTCCATAATTAATTCCATAAAGACTTCCCATGAATACAATAAATACAAGTCTCAGGTCAATCATTTTAAACTGGGCATAAGTTCCTGTATATCTGTTTAAAAATTCAAATAAAATAAATCCTGAAAGCAATTCCAGAATATGAACCAGCAAAATATTTTTCAATATCCAATTCCTGATATTTGCAAAATGTCCGGAATCTGAATCTGATAATTTTTTATACTCCTGATACATCCCGGGAATATCTTCAAAAACAGATATCTTTGGAAACCACCCATATTCATATCTTATGATCTGATCATCCGGCTGTACCTTATAAATCTGACCGCTGTTCTGATATCTTATATCCAGTTTACCGGGAATTGTCTTTCTGATTTCTTTTTCCAGATCACTGAAACTCTGCCTGAAACAATCCGGAACATTCAGACAGCGTTCTTTTCCCCAATTGTCATATACTTTATAAAGCAGTTCTGCCAGATCATCCATACATAGGAAATAAATATTTTGTTCCGGCGATTCCTCAAAAACAAATTTTTCCGCTTTGTTCTGCCGCTGTAAATAGCTTTATAAAAAAAATCCTGTGTGTATACCGCTGAATATAAATGAGGAATTCTCAGAATCTTGGTGTTTATCT
>ENA-OQCO01000934-OQCO01000934.1-human-gut-metagenome-genome-assembly--contig:-NODE-934-length-13303-cov-2.077110_pt1 | contig 13303 bp, 10 predicted proteins | sample MGYA00242500_ERZ504582 | MGnify/ENA primary metagenome ERZ504582 (study PRJEB26092, sample SAMD00036346) | human gut metagenome | host: Homo sapiens | study: EMG produced TPA metagenomics assembly of...
CCCGAATTCGGTGCTGATGAACGCCCGCTCAACTTCACCCGGCGAGGCCATGTTCCCGTGGATGTTCGAACAGGAGTCTGCGTTGCGCCCGTTCAGGCCGGCCATGGACCTGCTCATGGAAGACACGCACTTCGGCGTGATCTATGACGAAGACCAGCTGGCCCGCAATGAGGTGCCGCTGCAGGCCGCCGTTTACTTCGACGACATGTATGTCGATTCCGGTATGCAGCTCGACACCTTGAGCCGCGTGGGTAACAGCCACTACTGGACCACCAACGAATTCGAGCATGACGGTCTGCACGGCTCGCTCGTCTTCAAGCACCTCTACACCGAAGCCCTCAACCGAGGCGACCTCGAAGAACTGTTCTGACTCAAGGAAGCAAGCTCCCTCTGATGAGGGAGCTCTGTATACATGCACGAAAGGAAAACGTATGACTCAGAACCTCACCATCGGTTTTATCGGATATGGCAACATGGCCCAGGCCATCGCCCAGGGCTTCGTTGACGCGGGCGTGGTCACCGGCGGCCAGATGGTCGCCTGCGCCGCCCACTACGACAAGCTTGAGAAGACCACCGCCGAACTTGGCTTGCGCCCGTTGCGCAATGCGCTGGAAGTGGTGACGGCCGCTGACGTGGTCATCATCGCCATCAAGCCCTACCAGATTGCCGCCGTTGTCAAGCCGCTGGCCGACGAACTTGCCAAGCCGGGCAAGATCGTCGTCTCCATCGCCGCCGGCTGGAATCTCAAGAAGTACCAGGACCTGTTCGCCACCGAAGACGGCGAATCCGTCGACTCTTCGGACATTCATATCCAGTGCACCATTCCGAACACTCCGATGGCCGTGGGCAAGGGCGTGCTCGTCACCGAATCCGTCAACACCCTGACCGACGACGAAACCGAAACCTTCGAGCAGCTGTTCGGGCCGATCAGCCTCATCGAGCGCGTGGACACCGCGCATATGAACATCGCCATGGTGGTGGCCGGCTGCGCGCCCGCCTTCACTGACATGTACATCGAGGCCTTGGGCGACGCCGGCGTGCAGTACGGTCTGCAGCGAGCCACCGCCTACCGGCTCGCCGCCAAGATGGTCGAAGGTGTCGGCGCGCTCTACATGGCCACCGAAACCCATCCCGGGGCCATGAAGGACGCCGTGTGCTCGCCCGGCGGCACCACCATCAAGGGCGTCGCCCAGCTCGAAAAGGACGGTTTCCGCGGCTCGGTCATCGACGCCGTCGATGCCATCGTCGGCTGACTGCCAATCAGAGTTCGCGTATATTCGCATATCACAGTCAAAGCCTTCGAGCCGTATGCTCGGAGGCCTTTGCATATGGCCGGTTCACCACATGCAGGTTCAAGGTGTCCAGCTTCTCCCTAGACTTGGAATCATGTCTCTTACTATCGGAATCGTCGGACTGCCCAACGTCGGCAAGTCCACCATGTTCAACGCACTGACCCGCAACAACGTGCTGGCCGAAAACTACCCGTTCGCCACCATCGAGCCGAACACCGGTATCGTGCCGCTTCCGGATGATCGTCTGCCTGTGCTGGCCAAGCTGGTCAACACGGAGAAGATCGTGCCCGCCACGGTGACCTTCGTGGACATCGCCGGCATCGTCAAGGGCGCCTCCGAAGGCGAAGGCCTGGGCAACAAGTTCCTGGCCAACATCCGCGAGGCGGACGCGATCTGCGAGGTCGTGCGCGCCTTCGAGGACGACGACATCGTCCACGTCAACGGCAAGGTGGATCCGGCCGACGACATCGACACCATCAACACCGAGCTGATCCTCGCCGACCTGCAGACCATCGAAAACGCGCTGCCCAAGCTGGAGAAGGATCTGCGCGGCAAGAAGATCGAGCCGGCCTACATGGAAGCAGTCAAGCAGGCAAAGACCATCCTTGAAGCCGGCGAGACGCTCGATAAGGCCGCACGCGAAGGCCGCTTCGACAAGGATTCCGTCTACGACCTGCATCTGATGACCGCCAAGCCGTTCATCTACGTGTTCAACGTGGACGACAACGAGCTGGCCAACAAGGACCTGCAGGCTAAGCTCGCCGCATCCGTGGCCCCGGCTCCGGCCGTGTTCCTCAACGCTCAGTTCGAGGCGGACTTGACCGAGCTCGACGAGGCGGATGCCCGCGAAATGCTCGAGGACGCGGGCTTAAGCGAATCCGGCCTTGACCAGTTGGCCCGCGTCGGCTTCGACATCCTTGGACTGCAGACCTTCCTGACTGCAGGCGTCAAGGAAGTGCGCGCCTGGCAGATCCACAAGGGTTGGACCGCCCCGCAGGCCGCCGGCGTGATCCATACCGACTTCGAAAAGGGCTTCATCAAGGCCGACATCGTCTCCTACGACGATTTCGTGGCCGCCGACGGCTCCATGGCCAAGATCAAGGAGGAAGGCAAGCTCCGTCAGGAGGGCCGCGACTACGTCATGGCCGACGGAGATATTGTGGAGTTCAAGTTCAATGTTTCCAAGTAGGGTCTTTAGACCCTGCAAAACGGCGTGATTCCAAGGGGTCCGGAGTGTCGGAACGTTGGAATCACGCCGTTTTTCGATTTACGGAAAACCGCCGTTTTACGCACGTATTCCGCCGTTTTACGCGGCGATAGAGTGTAAATAGAGTGCACTTCGGAAACACCGGAGGACACTCGCCGCAACGGTTCTCGCCATGTGCGTGGACGCTCATTGAGTGCTCTCGGACACAAGGAGAACACCATGACGGCGAAGACCTCACGGAAGACGGGCGGACGGTCGCGGCGCACGAAGGGCGCGGGCAGCATCATCCACCGCGCGGATGGACGATGGGAGTTCCGCCGCGAAGATCAGCCGGGACCCCGCGACCGGCAAGCGGCGGTTCATAGCGGCGACCGGCCGGACGAAGGCCGATGCCCGCGAACGGTTCGACGCGAAGGTCGCCGAGATGGAACGCACCGGCCTGCTGCCCGGCGCCAAGAGCCCGTACCTGAAGGATTACGCGGAGCGGTGGCTGGAGGAATACCGGCTCAACGTCAAGCCCACCACGTACCGCACCCGCGCCGGCAGGATCCATGCGTGCATGGAGGTCATCGGCTGTATCCGCCTCACCGAGCTGACCCCTGACCATATCCGCCAATGCATGCGCGTGCTTTCCAAACGGCTCGCGCCCTCCACGCTCAAGGACCATTTCGTGAGCCTGAAGATGATGCTCGACCAGGCCGAACTCGAAGAACTCATCCCCGTGGATCCATGCCGCAGGGTCAGGCCGCCAAGGGTGGAGCCCACCGAGACGAGGATCCTCTCGCCCGACCAGCCGAAACAGCTGATCGAGGCAGTGCCCAACCGAGGGGCGAAACGCCGCGGCCCGGCCCTGACCGTGGACGTGGATGAATCCTGGATGCTGCTGTTCGAGCTTGCGTTCGCCGCCGGCATGAGGGAGGGCGAACGATATGCGCTCATGCCCTATGAGCTGGAGCAACGCGACGGCGTGCCCGGCATCAACGTGCAGCAGCAGATCCAGCAATACGGCAAACCGGAGGACGCGTGATACCCGCCTGGCTCAAAGCCGAGCACCTGTACGGCATCCTGTGGCTCACCACGCCCAAGACCCACGCCGCCCACCGGTTCGTACCCATATCCACGAGCCTGTGGCAGCGGTTGTGGGCGCGCGTCAAACGACTCGACATAGGCCCGCGCGAACTCATATTCACCAACTCACGAGGCAACCCCGTGCGCAGCTCCACCGAACGCCACAACTGGAACAAGGCCTTGAAGGCCGCCGGCCTCCCGCCGGTCACCATCCACAGCGCACGCCACTGGACCGCCAGCATGACCGCCCGGGCCAACATGCCCGACGATGCCCGGACCGCCATCATGGGCCACACCAGCATCAGCATGACCAACCACTACACCCACAGGGACACGGCCAGCCTCGCCAAACTCCTCGGCCAAGCCATCCCCGACCTGCATGATGACATGGATGTCATCGATGTCCAAGTCATCGACGAAGCCGCGTAAACGCAAAAAAGCCCCGGCGCTCGCGGTGAGTCGCCGGGATGAGTCCTTATATGGCCCGGAAGCTACGCGGCGAGTTCCACGGGAGCCCTCTCTTCCAATTTGGAGTAGGGGATGACGGTCACACCGTAGTTGCGGAACGCGGTGAGCGCGCCGCGCTGCAACGGCGTCTGCCGGTCGTCGCCGATGACTATCAGCCGGGAATCCCTGCGCTTGGGATCCTTCTTCGTGTCATCCCAGCCGAACATGATGTCCTTCACGGCGTCCTTGTCGAATCGGTTCGGAGCCTGGCAGAACCGGGTCGGATGGTTGGCGCTGCGCTGGAACAGGAAGTCGAAGCTGTGTTCGTAGCTGGATACGCCGCGAATGCCCACGTTCGGAGTGTAGAACACCTGGCATGAGTCGAGCTTCAACGCCACATCATCGGCGAAATAGGACAGCACCCTCTTCTGCGAGGTCTCCAGCATGGAGCCGATATCGGTCAACGCCTGCACGAAACGGTTCATCGCGTCCGGACGGCTTCCTTCGGTCTCCAGGGTGATCTGCCCGTCATCGCCGACCATGGCGCCGAAACGCAGGGCGAGACGATTGATGCGCTCGCGTCTCGATTCGGTGATGGTGACGCCGTTGAGGTCGAAGGACGCCATCGTGTACCCGTCGTCGGTGAACGAGGTGACTCCGTCGGTGGTGCGGACGTAGAAGCAAAGGTCGTCGTTGGAGCGGTCGAGGAACGGCAAAGTGACCTCGCGCCATTCGCCGACGTTGCGCACGGATGATTCGCGTTTGAGCCATTCGCCGTATTCCGCGATGAGCTCGTCGGTGGCGGTGGTCTCGTTCATATCAGTTTCTCCTGGAAGTCCGGTCTGTGGATGACGTTGAATCTGTCCAACAGCCTTATTGTATCGTTCACGAAGTCCGGTGATTCGATGTCCGCAGTCTGGGCGTTCCAGTCGTCCTCGCCTTCCTTGTAGATGTGCCAGTGGGTTCCGCTGATTCTCTCGCCGTCGGGGTTCGTGTGGGTCGAGCCGTTCACGCATAGCCGCAGCAGGGGCACGCCGAGCCGTGTGATTCGAGCGGACATGGAGTGGCGGTCGGCGTTGATCGCGCCCTTGAACACGGCTATGGTGAACTTCTCCCCGTCGTCGCCGAGCACGTGGAATTCGGCGTTGCGTTCTCCCGCCGCGGGCATGACGAACAGCTTCTCCACCGAGTTCTTCACCTCGGCGATGAGACGTTCCGCCTCGTCCTGCGAAAGCGTGTAGATCGGTTTGCGGTTCTTCCTCGACATTTCCCTTTTCCTATCTGAACGCGGTCGAATGAATCACTCGACGTTAACCTTGTCCTCGGCCTTGATACGGTCGGCCCAAGTGTCGATATCGATGTCCTCATGACCGGCTTCCGGGGATTGTCTATCATCAACAAAGCGCTCGCCGGCGGGTTTCTTTGTTGATGCGGTTTGTTGTTCGAGTTCCATGCGTCTTGCCTCGGTGATGATCTCGCGCAGGGTTTGCACCGGGTCGGCGTTGCAGACCTCGCAAATCAGCAAAAACTCTGACAGGCGCACCGGAGATTTCTCTCCATTGTGGATATATCCAATCCGGACATGGCTTACTACTCCGCCCATGCGTCGGCAATTACCCTATATGCCAAAGCGGAAGCATCGATGATTTTCGCCATCGCATTCTTTGCGGCGTAATCCGCTGCTGTCCATTCGATTTTTGCTGCCATGGCTCAAACATACGTGTAAGCATGTGGAAACACGCCGCACTTGCTCAAATTGTAAGCGTTAGCTAACATGAGTTCCGTAATCACGAGCTTACAGCGGAGGGGATTGAGATGAGATTGAATCTGTCTCGATATAACGGCGTTTCCTTTGATGTCGCTGTTGATGTGTTGGATGCCATGGTGGATGACGTCACTCGTTTGATTGAGGGGTCTCCGGATGGGTGTCTGACGCCTGAACGACTTGCGGAGTATCGTTCGCAGGCGATTCGGGATTTTTATGCGACTCATGGGATTCAATCTGGGCAGGAGAATAGCCCAGATACTCCAGTACCGTCGCGGAATCGGCAGAGAACCCCAACGCGAAACCGACGGCTGCAACGCAAGGGAACACACGCTTCTGCAAAAACTCCATCACTGTTCGCTGTGATTTCTCGTCTTTGGGGGTCGCGGCGATGATGTTCAACGATGTTTGCAATCGGGTGAACGCGATGTCCAGCTTGAAGTCGCCGGTCAAATCGTACTCATCCAATGCGGTGCCGACCTCACGGACGAGACGGGCAACATACTCCTTGAGTTCCTTTGGCAGCGTGACGGTTTTGAGCAAGCCGGGAACGTCGGCGATGAGCTCCCGGATACGGTCTCTTCTCTCCGGCGGATATTCGGCGGCGCTCGCATCCAGCAGACGTTCCGCAATACGTAAAGCCATACGATCCTCGGTCGAGATGGGATCTTCGAATCCATCATTTCCATACTGCGCTGGTTTCGCTCCCAGGCAACCGAAATGTTGTACCAAATGTCGGCGAGACAACGGCAGGCGAGGTCGGCATCTTCATCTCCGGCCGCAGCAGCCGTTCTCAGCGTGCTATCCACTTCGGCCATCGCACCCGATACGTCCGGGAAACGATATGTTACGCCATCCGCCTTATTAGCCAGCAGGAAACGCTTCACATATGTAGCCGCATTAGCCACGCTCCATACCCCAATCATCAGTCAAAGGAACCAACACATGTCTAACCTACCAGCAGTTGAAGCCACTAAACGTGCCGTACACGACACCCGCACCCGAGTGCTCCTATCCAAAACCAAAATGACCAGCCCCGCGGCCCCTGTATTTCCGCATCGCCTTTCCGGAACAGGTCGCCGTCCGGCTGATCGCTCTCATCGATTTCGTCGAGCATGACCTTGGCATAGATGTCGCGGATGCCGGCGATGCCCGCTCCGCGATAAACATCGTGACGAGACGCAAAGAGACACGATAAACCGCCTCGGTGTTTACGAAGAGCAGTTATAGGCGGTTTCAAGTATGCAGTATTGAGATGGATTATGCGGCGAGTTCCACGGGCGCACGCTCGTCGAGTTTGGAATAGGGGATGACGGTCACTCCGTTGGAGTCCTTCTTCGTGTCATCCCGTCCGAACATGATGTCTTTCACGGCGTCCTTGTCGAATCGGTTCGGTGCCTGGCAGAACCGGGTCAGAAGATATTGCGCTAGAACTCAGCAGTCACCGCACGTGGTCCACGATGTCATTGACCTTGGTCATATCGATATCGCGCTCGCCGAATGCCTGCCGCTCGTAGGCCAGGTCGATGTGGTGTTCGTGTGCGTAATCGATGATACGGCGAGCCAAATCGGCAATGTCGCCGGACTTGTTGAAGGAACGACCACGCAGCAGCACGCGTTGCATAAGAGGGCGCATCGCCTTGACCAACTTGTACCGGTCTGACTTCACCTTCACCATCCAACCGTCGGCAAAATATAGCACCACGCCTTCACGCGGGCTTGCCTTGGCTTCGCCGATTGCCTGGGCGACTTCTTCCGGCGAATGGCAGATCGCCACCGTTTCCGGCCGCACGAAGCCGCCGGCAAGAGTGAACGTTTCCTCGTGAGCGGCATCGATGGAGAACGATTCGGCATTACGAATCAGATGCAGCAAGCGCAGCCCGGATGATTCGTATCCAACGATGTGCCGGTCGGACTCGCGATCGATGACTTCAAACGCCGCCGTGACATTCCACTCATGCAACATACGCCACAATTCGGCACGTACCGCTGAATCTGAAGGAAACGGGCGCTCGATAAGCGCGGAATAATCCGTTTGCCCCGACTTCGACCAGAAGCGGAACAATCCAGGAGTTCCCGCCGCGCCCACGAGCCCGAGAAATCCGTTCTCCTTGCGCTCAACGCGCACGGGCAACGACTCTGGATGTTCTTGAGCGTGATTGACGACTTGGGCGAACGATGTCCCCTCCGTCTCGTCCACAGCAAAGAACTTCTCGAACCCGCGTTGCACCACCTGACCGTTGCCGCCGATAAAAAGCCCTCGCGCATTGATGGTGCGATCCGTCCACCGATGTTCACGAAATGCCTCTGCAGTGAAATTGCACGCATACACGTCTGTTTCGCCGCGCACCGGAATAACCCGAACGTAAGGATCCGCGCGCATACGCTCCAACAGGTTTCCATTCGGATCGCCCGGTTCCAACGGTCGGAACATCGCGGTGTGAAAATGCTTCCAGGACGAACGAATGTAATCTTCCGGAACACGGTCAGCGGTATCACGCGCCGCATTGCGACGCAACAATTCGTCTAGAGGAACGTCAAAATCCCTCGTTTCCCACAGTGCGCCATGACGTTGAGCGAGTAGCGCCAGTTCGGCTGCATACCGGGGATTAGCGTGTTGCGCATCTGCCACCACATCCCACCCCGCATCCAATGCGTCGGCAATCATGTGCCGTCCCATGGCAACCACCATGTCATTGAATCGCTTGCCGTGCTCGGATTGCAGTCGGTTTCGGACCTGTGCCGAGCCGGCGATCATGAGCCGAATGTCATCGAGAGAAATCACGCAATGCGGCCACGTGTTGGCGGGGTCCTCACACCATGAGCGTGCCCACGTGGACTTGCCCGAAGCGGGCAGTCCTCGCAGAATAATGAGCTTTGCCATAGCCAAGCTCCTTTCGTTGTGCTGTGGGGCGAGACAGGTGCCAGCGATGGCATAAGGTTCTGCTCGCCCCAATATTGCTTGTATTATGATTCGGCTGCCGAAACCGAGCCGCCTGGTTCCTGCTGTGCGGCGGAGTCAATGGGCGCCGGCCCGGGGGAGTCGGGCATATCCAGCGGTGATACGTGCGTTGAATCGGTCGCGTGTGCATGGAACCAGTCGGCAATCTGTGTTTCGCTTACCGGTTGCAGATTCCATGCGTCCAGTCCAACGTTGAGGGCTTCGTGGCGTGCGCCCTCCGGAGACAGCTGGTGCGTGTGACCATACAGCAGACGATGTCCGTCGAACGGCAATGCCTGATCGCGGAAACGTACGGCATCATCCGGCCAGCCATAGGCAAGATCCTCACGGTAGGGGAAATGCGATAGATTGACGGTCTCCGTCGCCTGCGGGCGGCCAATTCCGAGACCGGTCAGCTCCGCCGTGCTGTTCGGCTCAATCGATTCGAACAGATCTCGCGCGGGTGCATCGTCCAGCCACCAGTCGTCGTGATTGCCGATAACCGCGTGCAGATGCCTGCAGCGCAGCTGACGCAGACAACTCTTCAGATGCCGGACCGATGTGCGGTATCCGATATCGCCCAAAATCCACAGCTCGTCATCCTCTCCGACAATCCGATTGATATTGGCCACAATTGCTTCATCGTGCGCATCGGTGTCTGCGGCCTTGCGGAAATTGAGCCGGGAGTCGTCAAGCACCACGCCCTTCGCCCAATCCTCGGCGGCCTTGCGCCCTTGCGAGGAGAGGAGAGCGTCATACTGCGTGTGCCCGGGGTCGAACGTGGTGAATCCGCGCAGTACGCTGACCAGCGGATGCCCGAAATGCGTGTCAGTAGTGAAATACTTCATGATCTGTTGTTCTTTCTGAATATGTGATGGTATGCAATGGGTTTTGCTGCGGTGCATTGAGTTGCGACTATGCCAAGAACGCATGCTCGTGCAGGTGCGTTTATGAGGCATGGTGCGAACGAGTCGGCTCGATATCACCGGCAATGATTCAGCTATGCGCCAATGAGAGGTGTACTGATCAGATTTGTATGGCAGCGAGCAGGCTGCGCTTGTTTCCGGTTATTGGCTGGAACTGAGCAGTGCGCAAACCCTGTTTGAAGGCGCATTCGAGCATCGCCGGCAGGTTCATCTGCTGACGCTTGGCGTGTTCGTTCACGCCGTTGCTGCTGAATGCGATACGTTGAATCATGGTGTGCACACCATAAGGCCTTACGTCCAAATCCGTCAAATCACGGTGTGTGTAAGCAAGTTACGTTTTGGTCATTCATGGGGGCTTCTTCGCGAATCCGTCAAACTACGCAGTGTGCATGTATGGTCATGTACCGCAGCTACGTAATTATGAGTACACTTGGCCTATAAGTGCAACGAAGCACTTGCCGTCGATGACGGACATCATGGCAGGTGCGTGAAAAGGGGAGCAACAACCATGGGCAACATGTTCGATAATTTGGGCAAAGGTCTTAATGATTTCACCAAACAAGCCGGTAAAATAGCCGGAAATATCGGTGACACAGCGGGAAAAATCACGAAAGATGTTGCCAAAGGGGCAGGTAAGATCGCCAACGATGCGGGTAAGCTTGCCGGCGATGCGGGCAAAATGACGGCAGCTGTTGCAGGGAGCGTGGCACAGTCTGCGGCCGTCGCAAGTGGCGAAGTAAGCAAAGCGGCTGACAGCATGGCAAAGGGTACCGTCTCAATCGCTAAAAACGTCAAGGATAGTGCCGATAAGGTCGATTTGTTTAATTCCAAACTAAGAGCTAAGGCCGTCGAGGATTACAACAATGCCGTAGAACGCTATGAAAACGTAGCGGATGATTTAGCTAAAAGTACGCAAGCGCTGTATGACTTGAGAAAAATCGCTATTGTGCATGTCAAGTATGTTGAACAACATATCAATCAATTGGCTAATACGCCAAAAGAATTTGCCGTTGAACTGCATAAGATCAATACCGAAGTAACGACGTTCGAGAATAAAGAGGATGAGATTAAGGAGGCAGAAAAGCAAGCAAAAGCAGCTGAAGGAGGGTCTGGAGCAGGGGCCACCCTCAGTGCTTTGGGAATCGCAGTAGCAACCATGGGACCTACGGCTGCAATGGGTGTGGCCACCACCTTCGGTGTAGCTTCGACCGGTACTGCCATTTCTGCATTATCCGGAGCTGCAGCAAATAGTGCTGCTCTGGCTTGGCTTGGTGGCGGTGCATTGGCTGCAGGTGGCGGTGGCATGTCAGCCGGAACCGCGTTCCTGGGCCTGGCTGGTCCGGTTGGATGGACCATCGCTGGCGTGGCGGGCGCTGCGGCAATTGGTTCTGGTATTTATGCGAATCATAAAAACAAAGAAACTGCTGACAAGCTTTTGCTTGAGCGCCAGAATGTGGAAGTATTAATTCGCAAATTCAATGCGAAGAATGCCGAAGTCGCGGCATTGACTGAGGCAACGCAAACTCAGATAGATGGTGTACAGCGTGCGAATGCTGCGGTGACAGGCTCCGATTACAGCCAGTTCTCCCACGAAGAGAAAATGCAGGCGGGATTACTGGTCAATATGACGCTCACCTTAGCGCAAATGATTAACAAGGAACTGGAACTCGATGACTGACAAGAATACTGCTGACAAGCACGCCATCGATAACAATGTTGCTCAGGGCATTGCCGCGTATATTGATTATTTGAATCAGCTACGTGTGTCTACTCTGATGGACACATTGAGACAGATTCTTAATAATGAAACAGGTCAGCTGAAAGATCTCGCCGAGCGACAAGCTAATGCGCTAAGGAACCTTGATTTAGCGAATCAAAATGTCATGAACATTGTCAACAGTGGGCGTGGTGGTGAAAATGGTATGCATGGATTTATCGCTGAATTCGCGCAGACGGGAATCGCTAACGCCAGACGAGCATTTGAAGGGTTGGAAAAATCAACAATTACGCTTAATAATAATGGTCCTGCTGATTTGTTGATTAACGGCAAGCCAGTGCAGGTAAAGTTCTATGCGAACCTAATGAACGAGCTGAAGACATCTGCGGAATACCGTTCTATGGATATGATGTTTTCAAAGGACCACATGGACGTTTTTCGTGCGGTCATGCATGGCGATAAAGAAGTCTTTCTCAACGGACAACCGCTAACCAGTAACCAAGTGCAGAAAATTAAGCAGCTTATCGAAGAGGAAAGTAACATCCGGGGACTGTCCTGGGACAAATGGATGCAATCATCGGTATTGAAATATGATCAGGTCCAAAGAGAAGCGATTGACCGGACTTTTACTGAAGAAACCGACAATATTAAACGGCAGACATCCGAGCAAAAGAGCGAAATCTCCAATAAGGCCAATACGGATAAGGCTGCTGCATATCACAAAGCTCAGCCGAATCTAGGCGAGGCTAACAAAGCTGCCGGGGTGGGTGCTGCTATCCAAGGTGGATTGAACTTCGGCATTTTCGTGTATCAAAAGCACGAAGAAGGCAAGGAAATATGGCAGTTTACCGCTGAGGATTGGAAGGAAGGAGGCGTCAAGACAGCAGAGGGTGCCTTCAAAGGCGGGTTTTCGGGCTATGCAATTTATGGATTGACCAATGTCTGTCATCTTTCGGCTCCGAGCGCAGGGGCGATAGCGTCCGGAACTTTTGGACTCATAGATGCTGTCATGAAATTCCGTTCCGGAGAGATTGATGATGACGGTTTCTTGAGCTTGGTAACTATCAATGCCCTTGATGCTACCGGCGCGGCGGTAGGAGCGGCGATTGGTCAGACGCTTATTCCTGTTCCCGTTGTGGGCGCGCTTATCGGGTCAATTGTCGCTTCGAATGTGCTTGGTCTTGGCAAGAACATATTGAGTGCAAGAGAGCGGGCAATCATCGCTGAATATCAGCGCAAAGCGGACTTGTTCGTCGCGAATCTCGACGTGCAATACGCGCAAATATTGGAAACTCTTCTCGATAAATACCGGAAACTAGGGGAGCTGCAGACTTATGCATTCAATCTTGATTTAAATATACAGCTACGTTTCGCCGCATCTGTTGATTTGGCAAGATTCATTGGTGTCTCTGAAACCGAGATATTGCACAATGAAGCAGAGATTGACGACTTCTTCCTGTAAGGGGAGATGTTGCCGTAATTGCTGTACCAACGACTAGACGTTGGTACAGCAACAATCTTTGGTTTTGTAGGTATGTGATTTCGAGTAATTCACAAACTGTAGATCTGTGCGCCGAACGGCCAGAGCGCGAGCTTGGCCATTTTGAACGACTGGATGCCGAATGGAATGCCGATGATGGTGATGCAGTTGAGCACGCCTGCACCCAGATAGCCGAGTGCCATCCACCAGCCGACCAGCACCACCCAGAGGATATTGACCAGCGTGGAGCCAACGCCGCCACCGTATTGCACGGTTTTGCCGAACGGCGTCAAGGTAAGGCCCGCCATTTTGAACGCCTGAACTCCTAGTGGAATGCCGATGATGGAGATGCACAGAATCAGTCCCACCAATGCCCATCCGATTGCGATGGCCAATCCACCAAGAATGATCCACAGGATATTGCCGAGAACTCGCATGATTAGTCCCTTTCCGATTCCGG
>ENA-OQCO01000935-OQCO01000935.1-human-gut-metagenome-genome-assembly--contig:-NODE-935-length-13264-cov-3.914440_pt1 | contig 13264 bp, 17 predicted proteins | sample MGYA00242500_ERZ504582 | MGnify/ENA primary metagenome ERZ504582 (study PRJEB26092, sample SAMD00036346) | human gut metagenome | host: Homo sapiens | study: EMG produced TPA metagenomics assembly of...
AACACGTACCCACACCCCTGCCGGGTAGGGGAGTGGGTAAGAAATAGTAATGATTATGAAATAACTTGTGCTATTACACAAACAACGAACACATGGTAAACGTTGGAATCTGAAGGGCGATCTGTGTTACTCCTGTCAAATTGACATATGCACCCGTGTCGGGCAGTGTAACGTTATGAATGGAGAGGTCCGTGCCTTTGACCATTAACTGGCAGTTGATCTTGTGGAATCCTCCATCACCCATGACATACCCTGTCGTCATAGTTTGGCAAGCCATAGCGATATCATACGGGCGTCCGTATTTTGTCGAAAGTGCTCCAATAATATACGTTGTGTCTCCCTTGATTGTCTGGGATGCACAAGTGACGGTCAGTCTCTGGTCGTCTGCTTTTGCCAGTGTCCAGGTATTTGCATAAATGCACTCAGAAAATCCACCCCATGAATATTTTGTGGCAATGCCAGCGGGTGCAAGCTCAATGCTGTTGTATGCAAATTGCGCGGCATAGGTGCCCGTTTTAATGGCGCTGACAATAGCGCCCGCAAGTAACTGATACCCTGCATCATTGGGGTGAATGTTGTCGGACGAAAACAGTGTATAATTGTGCATGATCTGCTCACATCCCGGCAGGTATGCACAGTTACTCTCACCACATGCGGCATATGCGGGCAGTACGTTATTGGCAATGTTGGCTCTGGCTTGCCTGTCCGGGCTCCATGCAATCATACCAATATGCACAATGGCATTAGGAAAATTTGTTTTGCAGAGCCCTGCAAAAGACGCAATGTCTGCCGTGATTGTGTTGCCGCTGTAGTTGTTGTCATTGTACCCGCCGAAAACATAAATATCGGTGATTTCAGCCGGGGCCGGGATTGTGGGTAATACGGATGTTACAAGGTCGGCAAATTTGTAGCCAACTCTGGAAAAACCATACCCGCCTTGACATGCTTTGTAATAATCGCCCGTTGCAAGGCCCAGAATTTGCGGCACTTTTTGGGACCACCCCATACCAGGACTTACACCGGCCCCCTCTCCCATTGAATAGCTGTCACCGACAAATAGGTACTTTTTCGGGCGGGCAACGTCATGCAGCTTATCAATATCGTTTTGGAGCTTTGTATCTGCCTGTTCGCGGGCAGTCTGCTCTGCCTTGATAGCCTGTTCGCGGGCAGTCTGCTCTGCCTTGATAGCCTGCTGCAGCTGTGCGTCTGTGTTCTCACGGTCGGCAATTTCGTCAGCAATCTGCTGTCTTGCGGTGGTGTCCTTAACATGGTATGTGGCATCGTCAATGTTCATTTTATCGAAATCTGCCATGGTAACCTCCTTACTTAGTGGAAGCGGTCGTGGTGTGTGTTTCGGTTGTAATTTTAATGGTTTCCGTCGCCGGGGTGTATGTCACAGTTACGCGGGAAAGCTTTTCGACATCCTTAACTTTTTGCAGTGCCTCCTTTGCCGTTTTTGCGGCCTCAGTGGCTGCGGTGTTGGCGCTCTGTGCGTTGTTGCGGGCAGTGGGGTCTTTAACGGTAATATCCTGGCCGCCCAGGTTGAAAGTAGATACATCAGGCATAATAGTTACCTCCCTGTAATGGTGATGGTTTGGTCCTCGGGGCTGTACACATGTACATCCCCGCCGTATATGGTGCTTGCCGCACTGGGCGGGAATCCTAGGTTAATACTTGTATCGCTGGCCCGGTACCACGCAGTGGGCATATTGAACAGTCGGGAAATAAGGTCAACCACAGATACTTCGATGCAGTTTGTGCCAATAACCACAAGCGACGTCTGCGGGATGGGTTGGGGGTTTGTGCAAAGGACATCACCGACAAAAAACACGCTATTAGCAGGTAATTGTTCAGTAGCGGCCTGCCCGTTTTCCTGCTGCGGCACTGCCGTGATAGCATTTTTAAGCGGGTCAATAAAATTTTGTAACGTAAATACGGGTGTCCAGTAGTCAGTATTTGTGATCTGCACCCCCTGGGGGACGGGCTGAACGGAAAGATATGCAGTGCCGTCCTGCGGGTCCAGAACCAGGGTATTTTGCGCGTACTGGCTGGTGATGTCCCACTTAATGGGATCCGCATACTTAATTGTATTGAGGCTAACAAAATTTGCAAGTTTCCGATTGAATTCATTAAGCGCCTCAATAATCCAATCCAGGTTCATATCGTGAAAATTGGTATAGGGTGCCTTGTGAATCGGATAAATGTCATTCATTTGCTGTCATCTCCTTAATATACCAGCAGGCAAAAGTTTGCCTGAATATCTGCAACGATCTTATTCACCGCGTTTTTGGCGGCAAGGGCCAGCTCCTTGGCAATCAGGTCTTGCGGGTCTTTGCCAGCCCGGCCCTTTTCGGCCACCGTGTCTTTGTACTCATCTTGTGCCTTGGTGGTCCCGTCATTGGTGGTTGTCTGGTCGTCGGTGGTTGTGTCGGTGCCGGTGCTGGTGATCTTGTTACCGGTGCCCAGGGTGGTGGTACTCTTTTCGGCGGGCACAAAGGCCCCGCTGTCAAAACCCGTCACGTCCCTGGTAGTGTTGTCACTGCCATTGTTTTGGCCGATAGTGGTAAGGTTCGGGGTGCGGGTAGTTTTGCCTGCCACCACGTTTTTGCTGCTGTTGGTGCCGCTGTTGGTCCCCTTGTGCTCCACGGTCCTGGTGCGATCATCGGAGGCCAGCACGTCATAGTCAAGGCCCAGGGCTGCCGCGTACCGGGTCCAGCTGGGCAACATGGTTTCGGAAAACACACCCAGGGCCCTTTTCATCGTGGGCCCGTCGGCATACAGCACCTCCAGCTCCAGCGTATCAAAAAGCAGCTGATTGCATACCGCCTCTTTCGATACGCTGTCAGGCACTTTCAAATCGTTGAATAATTCGGGGTATCCTGCCAGTAACCCGTTAAAGCTTAGTGTTGCGTGCATTGCTGTTCACCTCCTGTGCGCCGGTGTCGGGTGGGAATCTCCAATCAACCCACAACTGTGATCTGTCAATGCGGAAAAGTTTATGCACTCGCTCACAACTGCGCTGCAGGCTGTCCAGCCACAGCGACGCTTTTGCCGCCGTTTCGACATTGTTCGAATTGACCTCATCTGTTAGCATGCGCTCTTTTTTGCTCGTGTTGGTGTTTGGGATGCCTACTTCGGTATCAAAAAGCGCTTTGATAGTTTTGAGGGCCGTCAGCAGCTCATTGGTGATAAAATTGCCTTTGAGGTCTGCCGAAAAGTACATCCACGGGCTCTGCCCGGTGGCCCCGGTCTTTGACGCTTTGAGCAACGAGGCATCGACGAAAACAGCGGGGTCACCCTGCATGATCTGATCAAACATCTTTTTAAAAGATTCTGCGCCGGCCTTGTTGCCGGCAGCGAACACATACGCCAAACGACTGTTGATTAGATTGCTCTGGATGGTTTGGGCGGCAAGGGCCATCATGTCCCCGTAATATGCCACGATATCCACCATGCCCCTATAGTCAGGCTGCAGGTTGATGATCTCGCACTGCTTGCCGATCTGCAGATACGGGGACCCTTTGATAAAGGGATTTGCCACAATGGAGTGGGTCGGGTTGTAAAAGATATTGATACCGGTAAGCCCCATGCGATCATATACCAGGCCGTACCGATCAGTGTTAAATACCGTCACACCGCCGGAACCAAATACCAGGTATTGCAAGCGGTTACTGGGCCAGGTGTCGGGGAGTGTCCACCGGACCATAGACACGGCTTCCAAAAACAGGTATTTTCGGAAATAGTATGACAGGTTGTTGCCCTTAGTGTGCATGACGGACGGTGTCACCGGTGATACATGGGCATTGATCTGCTCGTAACTGTAGGGTGCCGTCATAACAGCTTGCCCCCCTTTGCCATCTTAAACAGCAGCCACACCGGCAGCTTACCGGAAGGCCACGGACCCGGCCCAGGACCCGGCCCGGGGGGATTGCTTGCATCCCATTCGACTTCCCAAGTTCCCACCTGGTTCGGAATTCCAAGAATAGCGGAGGGGTCTGATCTGTTCGCGGTCCCATAGCCGCCTACCCAGTATTCCCAGTGGGTGTGGATGCCGGTTACATTGCCCGTCCGGCCCTGCTCGCCGATATACTGGCCCCGGGTGATTGTTTCGCCGACCTTGTGAATCTGCCGGGCAAAATGAGCAGCAAGCCAATAGCTGTTATCGCTCATCTTAACTACGATGTAGTTGCCCCAGGAATCGTTGCCAGTTGTGCCGCCTTGCCATGTATGGGCTGTTACGACCGTACCGGCCATTGGTGCATATGCTTTGTGATCTTTGTGCACGGTGTCAATGCCGCCATGGGGGCTGCCGTCAGAGTATGCGGGATATGCTGCGGATACCCTAATCGGTGATACCCCCGTGATACATTGCTTATATACTGCCATAGTAAAACACCTCCTACTCAAGGAAAAAGCCGTTGCGCAAAAAGCTTTTGACGCTGTCGATCTCGGCAGCTGTCGCCGGTAAGGCAAGGTCGGGATCGTCCACCATGATAAAGCCCGGAATGGTGGACAGCTGCACACGCTGGCACAGGGGCCGGCCATGGTCCTCGTTGTTGTCGTCCGCGATAATTTTAAACCGGGCCACCATGTAGGGTGCCATATCAAAGGCGATTGTGGACCCTGTAGCACCTTTGCTTGCCACGTCCGCGTTAGTTGCTTGTGCTGCATTTAAAATACCGTTTCCAACGTCCGACAAAGTCCCACCAGATAATGCCGCCTGTAGGCCCCCGAACGCTGCAGCAAAACCGGTTTGGAGTAGCCCCCCACTGCCGGAGGGGATACCAAAGTTAATATTTGACAGCTGTATGGACACACCTAGTTTTGCGGTTGTCTCGTGCACCAGCTGCTTATTGTCGGTAAATATGCGCATAACGCAGTCCCCGGTAAAAAGGTCCGTCACATATTGTATAGATAATGTGGCAGCTCCCCACAATTTAGAGGCGTCAAGGGGTATCACTCCAAAGGGCTGCAAATAAATAGTGTAATCCGTGTAAGGGGCAACATTGCAATACTCGCCACGATCTGCCGCCTGGGGGTGCTTGGGGACATCCACAGTTACCGATTTTTTGAAGTTGTTGTTATCTTCGCCCAAAATCCAGCCGGGGACGTCCACTGACCACCACCCCACGTCGATCTTAGAAACAAGCGGTAAATGCGCGGTAAGGCCCGCGATGTCAAAGGGAAAGTAGTTGCAACTCACAATATACTGATACGGGTTGAAAAGGACCTTTGTCAAATTGTCGCTGATCTCTGAATTGTCGATACTGAGATATGACACATCAGTCAGCAATTTTGCAGATAGTTTTTTAGCATTCCCCGGGGTCATTACTACATATGTAATAGCCCCGATAGAGTTGGCGGCTTTGGCGATAAATCCGATAACAAAAAAGCCTCCGCTGATTGTTTCGGCAAACCCACCTTGAAAAGAGGTGGTTACGCTCTGCACTTTAGCGGTTGCCGGGTAAAGGCCGTCTGAAATTGTGCCGTCATACTTGGCGGACGATCTCACAACGTACTCTGTAGCGCTGCTGATCTGGGCCCGGTAACTTGCAAGGGTATCAACGGTCAGCGACGCAATCCAGCGTGCGTCCGAATATGTCCAGTTTTTAATCCAGTAATACCGGCCAAAGATAGGTATATTGCAATAATTGTATCCGGTGGGGTTACTGTCCGTGGCAATCTTAATTTCGGGGTCGATGATGGTACACGGGGCTTTAAGGTTGATCTCAAACGACTGCCCACCGGTGGGCAGCTTGGTGCTATTGGAGCGCTTGTTGATCTGGTAAAATATTGCCTGCATGCTGCTCACCTTCTTATAAAATAACCGGCGGGGCCAAAGCCCGCCGGTGCCGGTCAGGACTTGGAGGGGTCTGCGTCCTTGTGCATGGTGGTTTTGAGGGTGGTGGCTTTGGCTGCGCGGCCCTCGCTGGGCGCGGTCACGTCGCCCACCGTCATCAAAAACAGGACGGCGTTTTCGGTGAAATCGTCGTACCAGCTCCAGCCGTAATGATACCAGAAATTGGTATACAGGCCGCGCGCGTTCATCGGCGTGGGGACGACGCGGGATAGCTTCGGAGTGTAGCCGATTGCATCCCAGTCAAGCAAGCATCCAAACACGTTAGTCAGCTGCACGGCTGCATTTTTGGTTGCCACGCCTGCGGTACTGGTAATAACAGGGGTCGCCGAAATCTTTTCGCGGTCGTCGATGTCCTGCCAGAACGTGACCTGTTCCGCGTCACGGTACCGGAGCATGTCATCGTGGAATACCTCCGGAATAACGCGGGCATCAATCTGGCTCTGGGTCCCGCTGTACAAGTACAGGTGCTGGCGATCATACGGGGTATGACGCATAATGCTGTAAGTTTTGCTGCCGATCTCCCAGTTCTGGTGCCAGTTGATCGTGCGTTCCTTCATCAGCCGCGAAATATCGTTAATACGTCCATACGCGTATTTTGCAAAGCCCGGGAAATTGGCCTCCTTGTACACGTCGGCAACCGTCAGTTTGGTACCCTGCTGGGCGTTGTACTCATCCAGCAGGTAAATAACGCTTTTTGGGCTGGTGACGGTCATGCCGGTAAGGTGGTTTGCCATCAGGTTGTTGGCAAGGTTGCGACGGTCGGCCTCAATCTGGTTGGACAGATGGAGGACGAAAGAGGACCAAAACTGTGCCAGCTCTTCGGGGCCCTTAAATGCCGTCTGCATCTGGGTATCGGCCTGGGTGTATACGCGGCTATAGTTGGTCTGGCCGTAATAGTTGGTCTGCAGGACCTGGGGCTTGTGGACCTCGTACATGTCGACGCTCTGGCCATCTTCCAGGGCCCAGGCCTTGTCCGTCACGGGGTCGGAATCGCAAAAATTGATCTTGCGTACATGGTTGGCCCAGTCGTCGCCGGTAACCTGCAGGCGCTTCATCGGCGCATCATAGGGCCGCACCGCAAAAATAGTGCGGCCCAACACCTGGCTGATTGCCTTGGTGTAGTTGTCGGTACCGGTCAGCAAGGTGGCCTGCGCGACAGACACAAAACTGGACGTGTCCACGATGGGCGACGTGGGTTCCTGGCCGGTCGCCATCTTATTGATCTCGGTCAAAATTGCGGCGATATCCGCAAAACTCATACCAAGCGGCATATTATTTTACCTCCTGTCCATACGTGGGGTCAATGATGCGGGCCGTCACCGTGCTTGCATCGGCTGCGGGCTGCTGCTGGATACCAAGGCCCAGTGCATTGGCCTGCATCGTCTGGGTCATGGTCTGCATTGCCTGGGTGGTGGACTGCTGCCCCTGCAAAATCTGCTGCAGCAGAGCTTCAAGGCCATCATACTGGCCGCTCGGCTGCAAAGGCTGCGGGGCAGGCTGCGGTGCGGGCTGCGCGATCTGCATGGCGGGCGGAGCCGCCAAGGGGGGGACCTGCTGCGGGACAGCAGGATTCTGCACAGCTGCGGGGGACGGCTGCGGGGGTTTGTCCATGGCCTCAATCTCGGCTTTGGTGTAACCGGCCATGGCAAGGGCCGCTTTTTCACTGATTTTCAACTTTTGTCGCCTCCATTACAACGTAAGTTTCATGGGCCAGGCACTTAATCACCTGGTCTTTGTCACCTTTGGTGACGGGACCCACGGCACAGCACTGCCGCGTGTGGGCATCGTTGGCCCAGTCACTGTAGTAGCCCAGGCCCAAACGGGTACACAAGTCAGCCAGCAAGTATGCACGCTCGTTTGTAATCGACTGGGCAAAAATAATATAGCATCCCGTGGCGATCACCCTTTTTAATGTCGTCCAAGGCCACACGCATTTCAGTAATAGCTGCCGTGTTTTCTTTGACGACCGTGTTGCACTGATACCACATCAGCAAAAATGCCGCGATCGGAAAACCCACGTTAGAAATAGCCTGTAAAACAGTGTTGGCATCCATTTTGTGCACCTCCGTAAAAATATGAATAGAATAAAATCCCCGGTTCTTGCGCTGGCTGACGCCTGCCCGCCCCTTCTGGGGGCTGCCTTTGGGCACCGGGGATTAACTTTATTATATTCGATTGTTGGATAAAGTCAAGTGGTGCTGCAGTATTCGCGGAAAAATATTTCGTCCGAATACCGCTCAAACTCAATCTGCCGCTGTAAATATGCGGGCCAGATATACCCATAAGCGGCCCGGAATCGTTTCCGCTCATAGTCGCCGGTGCCGTACATTGGCATTTCGCCGGAGCGGTGCCGACATACATAATAGACGGGTTTGCTTTTGTGCTCATAAATGCAGCACCGCCCGATCTGCACAAGTGGGTAATATTCGCGCAAGGGACGGGACGCCACAAGGCTTTTTTCCTCGGCGCTGTACTGGTTTTCGATTGCTGACCGGTAAAAGTCTGTTCCGCTCATGGACCGGTACAGGGCCGTATTTGCTTTTTCCTTGGCGATCGGACTGTCCACCAAGTCAATCAGCAGAATGCCCTTGTCTTTTAACAGCTTGATGCGCTCTTTCTTTCCGATCATCTTTTCCACGGTATCGGTAATATCCCATTGCATATAATAAGGGTTCGCCATGCCCACGGCATTCGACATGCACAGCAGCGTGATGGGCTTTTGTCCTTGCAATTCGCGGTTGCGGTTGACCGTCTCGTAAATGTTCGCAAGGCCCACGCCCTCTCCGCGCCGGTAATAGTCGGATTCCTCCTTTTGATACTCGTCTAAAATTATAATATCAGTATTGGGGCTCGAAAAGCCACGGGTGCGGGCCATTGTGACAACATTGCCCAGCACCCCAGACATTTGCGCCGGTCGAATAGGTACACCAGTGTCAGTATAGGCCCCGGCATTGCCCACCTCGTACATGCCAGCGATTTTTGACATCTTAAAGGGCGCATAGTGTGTTTGTAGGTCGTTGTTCAGCGGGGACCATGGCCACATAAGCGGGGACGAACAAATCAACTCCGCCTGCTGCGGCGTGCGGCGCAAGTACAAAAACTCTTCTTCCTCCTCATGCACATGCTTGAGGGCTCCATACGTTTTGCCGGTGCCGCGCCCGCCCCAAATAAAATGATGGGGCCCCTGTGGATAGAATGCCGTCATCCTCTGAAAAGTTGGGCCAGCCGTCGTCTGTATAAAGCTTAATCATCAAACTACCTCCATGATCTTATACCCCAGTATCTTGGCATACTCGTCGGTGATACCCAAAGTATAGGTATTGTCGCAGATACATAGGTTGCGGGTTATGTGGACCGTGTGGCCGTCAACCACAAAGTCTGGCACCTTTGGGCGATCATTATATATAACCTGGTTACCGGCTGCCAAGCAAAACGTAAAACCAGGCTTAAAGGCATCAAACCCACCCCAAAGGGCCAATTCTAGCCCACCTTTGCGCTTGCTTACTCCGGCTATTGTGGTGGTAATTCTGCCGCCCTTGGTGTAGGTGGTTGCGTACTTTTTTGCGCCCCAGGTCATAAATTCCGCGTAACTGTGTTCTTGTTCGTACACGCCCATATAATGTACATGCCCCTTGGGGTCTGTAGCACAGGCACCATTATCTTTCGCCAGCTGTTTCACGGCCTTATTAAATTCCGTCAAGTCAATGTAGCCCATGTACTTGACGCTGTCAGTATCACAATACACGCCATTTTTGCCTGCGGCCCATTGCGCGATCTTGAGGCGCTTGCGTGTGTGGGCCGTGGTCCACACTCCCCACTGATACGGCAAAACAGATGGGGGCAGTGGTCGTTATAACTGCCCTCGGGGTCGTCGGTGCACTCGCTCCACAGGTTGTCGGGGTCGTCCTCGTCAAAAAGTGTATCCAGCTGCAGCGGATCTTGTGCTGTCATGCCGTAATAACTGTTAAGGTCGCCTTTGGCTTTGACATAGTACAAATCTTGACCCGCTACACCTTTGAGGGATGTTTTGCCGGTGTAGCTCTCTTTGACACAATCTGTCAAGGGTTTGGGCAGCTTGCCATAATCGGACGTGTATAAGTCCAGCACATTGAGGGCGTCCCAGTCGTATTCCTTGGCAATAATTCTAAAATCAATATCTGTTATGGTGATCTCGAAATGATCTGCGGACAGCAGGCGGCCGTTGTCGTTTATGTACCCTTCACAATGCCGGACCTTTGCCAACGGTATGTAGGGGAATCCCCACCACTTATACCGTTGCCGTAATCCTTTGATCTGCAAGCGCATCAGGCAGGCTTTGCCGTGCCGCATACATTGCATAAGCCGCTGCACGGTGGCCGGCTCCTGCCGAAATGGCGACATCGGGAAATAGCATTCGCACTGCACCGCGGGGTAGGCGCTTGACATATCGACGGACCCGACGTTCTCAAGATGCAGCCCAGTATAATACCGGTTTGCATGGGTGTCACCGCCCCGGAATGCTTCGCGCAACATTTGGTACAGTTCCCAGGACGGCAGCAGGCGTTTAACGCGGTTGATGCCCCATTTATACATTGCCTGCCGCGCCATGCGCCGAACGTATCCGGTTCGTGTTAATGGCAGAGTATACAGGTCGTCCCCGTCGCGCTCCATCTCAATTAGCAAGCACTCTACAATGCACCGCACATCATTGATACAGTATGCTAGTTCTGCGGAGGTCAACGGGGTCCAGGGGTACCGGACTTTGGAGTAGTCAAGGGTGCCTGTTAATTTTGCATGTGGAGCACCCAGCTGTTTGCCCCATGCGTCAAGGGACAGATTGCTGTGTTGCATACTGCACCGGTATTCTATGGCGCGGTTGTCACATTTCAAAACTCGGCGGGGTTTGCTGGCGAACACTTCACCGGGGCCAAAAGTCATGACCCCGGAAAGGTACTGAAACTCATGGGCCAGGTTATGCACATACATGCACAAATACCAGTTGCCTTGTGGGCCACTATTGGCCCGCAAGTAGTCGCTGATCGCGTCGGTAAAATGCAGCCATTCGTCCCAGGTGCGGCCTATGATGGTAACATCCAGGCCAAGCTGACATTGCCAGATATACATGATAGTGTGGGGGTTGCCGTCTGCATCGGCACAAACTCGGCTGGTCTCAATATCAAACGCGCACGGCATATTAACGTACAGCCGCTTTTTGTTGGTCTTGCGCTTTTTACCCTTGGTGTGCTTGCAATCCAAGTGCTCCATGAGCCAGGGCACGGGATTGTAATTACAAGCCTCCACCAAAACCTCCGCGCAAGTCGGTAGAGCTGCTGCCGTCGCTATAGTCCCAGTCTTTGCCATAACTGACCTCACCTTGCTGCCATTCGACAAAATCGTCAATGCTGACATTGTAGCCACCTTTTTCGCGCCAGTACATAACGGGTTGATCTGACGGATAATAATACACGCCGGAGGCTTTGACGATCTCCCACCATTCTGACAGGGCCGTGTACTGATCTTCGGGAACCTCGGACACGTCAATGCCGCCGACTTTCATCTTTTCGGCAAATTCCTCACGGGCTCCGCCTACAGTGGACCCTTTGGCGCGGACAAAACGCGCAACATCTGCAAGGGCTTGTTCAAGCGCTTTCCGGTCTCCGCGCATCGCTTTGATGGTCGGGAACCCTCCGGCGAATTCCTTGTAAATGTCGCTCGTGCTGCTGATCGGGTCCTTTGACAGTCGCTTGATACGTTTTTGCGCAATGTCACGCAATCGCGTGTATTCTTTGCGCATCTCACTGTCCGGCCAGGATTCTAGGGCATACGGGGTATATAATTCGGGGCCATATTTAAGGGTTGCGCTTGCTTTGGCTGCACCGACGGCCATGCTTCTCACGTTCCTTTCTATCCAAAATCATCAGATACCAGTCAAGGGGGTCTGTTTCAATGCCAAGATACCGAAACAGGACCCGGGCCCAGTCGGAGCAAAAAAACTTTGCGTCCTTTTCGAGCACTCCGCTGTATACAATAGCCATTGCAAGGGCCTCTATGGGGTCTTCACTTTCCAGCAGTATGGACCTGTTAATGCTTTTCATGGTAACCTCCTAACAAAAAAGGCCACAGCACTTAGTGCTGTGGCCACCGGTCAAATTAAACCAGGTTCAGGGACAGGACCTGACCCTTCTTGGTGCTAATCAGCACGGGCTTGATCTTCACAGGTTCGGCCCAGGTGTCCGGGGTGCCCAGCAACGTAAACATGCGTTTGAGCGACTGGTAAACACCGACGGACACACACGCGTAAGACTGCCCGTCCTCCGTGATAAGGACGATGCGCGGGGCGATCACCTTGTCCTCCGGTGCATCCTCCTTGCTGACTTCCACGCATTCGACGGACACATGCACCAACGACAGTACCTCGTTGACGTGCTCTTTCAGCTTGTTGGCGGGGTTGCTGGTCGCGTTGTAAAACGTGACTGCTGCATTGCGGTCGGTCAGATTCATGTCGGTGTAACCAAGACCGGTATTCATCACATCAGCCACCGTCATAGCGGTACCAGTGTTTTCGGATTTGGTCATTGCTTCAGACATAATACAAAACTCCTTTCATTTGGCCCTGTCATCATCAGTACCGGGCGGGCGGTCCCGGTAGACGGCCCGGAGGGCCGTTTCGACTAATGCTGAAAAATTTGTGCATATTTTCTGTACATCTTTTCGGCCCCATCTCGTACAAGGGTAGCACCCCGACGCATTAAACATACCTCTGCACTGTTGCCTTTAAGCAATTCAACTTGTTCAGCGCAATGACTAAGAGCTTGCCGGTACCCAGACAGCCACGAGCGATCATTAGCAACTCTAATAGCGTTCTCGGAATCCTCATACTCGCAGCACGTCACATGACCATCCGGGTGGATTTCAACGATAAACTTGCGCATTTCCATCTGTCACATCTCCTTAAAGCTCCATTCGGCATTCAAAGCCTCTTCAAAATCGGGGTTGCTGCCGTTACATGCTTCGGTGGCATAGTCGTCAATGTAGTGGACATCTTCCACCAAGTAGGCACCATCAGCATCACGGTCAAGGGACCCGGCATTCAGGTACTCTTCGACGAAATCCATGCCGGTGTTATTGTCATACATATGGACCTCTGCAGTATGGCCCAGTGCGTCTTTAATAATCATGGTAATTATCTCCTTTCATCCAAGGGCTGATCTGAATGGGCCCGGTCGGGCCGTCCGGTGTGGCCTCTTTCTTGGTACAATTATAGTGTACCACATTCTATAGTACATATGTTGCTATAAACACTACAAAACCGTACAAAAATTGCTGTGTTCTTACCCCACTCCCCTACCCGGCAGGGGTGTGGGTACTGTTATATGCGGGCACTAGCAGATTGCACAAAAATATATGCGGTTGGGGGAAAAATTT
>ENA-OQCO01000937-OQCO01000937.1-human-gut-metagenome-genome-assembly--contig:-NODE-937-length-13228-cov-1.496069_pt1 | contig 13228 bp, 14 predicted proteins | sample MGYA00242500_ERZ504582 | MGnify/ENA primary metagenome ERZ504582 (study PRJEB26092, sample SAMD00036346) | human gut metagenome | host: Homo sapiens | study: EMG produced TPA metagenomics assembly of...
CGCACACAGCCACTTCTTCCAGCCCGTTTTCCAGCTCTTTGGCGGAAGTCTGCGGTAAAACTCCATCAGCACCCAGTCTGTACCGGCCAGCGTGGGCAGGCCGTTTTCTCTGGCCGCATCCCGCAGCATGGGGTTGTACAGCAGCTCCGCACCGGGGTACAGCCGCAATCCATACCCCTGCTGTTGACAATAGGCCTGCGCTGCATCCAGGTGGCGCTGGTAGCGCTCCTGTGGAAACTCCTCCAGGCCCGGTGTTGCATGAGTGGTGGCCACCAATGTGGTGATGCCGTTGGCGGCAGCTGCGTCCAGCATCGCCCGCATCTGTTCTTCCGTGCGGGCACCATCGTCCACTCCATAGACCACATGCGTATGCAGATCTAAAAACTGTTCTGTCATGGGCTCAGCTCTTCTTTTCTTCTGCCTCTTTTTCGTAGGCCTTGTAATAACTGGAATAATGCGATTTGTAATAATACTTCTTGTTGGCAAAGCCTCGTAATCCACCTGATTGAGGATGGTGCCGAGGATGGGGCAGCCCGTTTGTTCCAACTGGTTTTTGGCGTCGATCAGCTCCTGCCGGTGGACCTGATTGTAGCTCACCACCAGCAGAATGCCATCGCAGACCTTGGCGATCTCCGCAGCATCAATGACCACGCCCACCGGAGCCGCATCCACGATCACGTAATCGTACTGCTCTGCCAGTCCATCCAGCAGGTTCTGAAACCGCTCAGAGCTCAGCAGCGGGATGGGATTCAGCAGTTCGTGACCCATAGGGATAAAGTCCATGCCCGGAACGTTGGTGTGGAACAGGACTTCCTCCTTTTCGGCAATGCCGGCCAGATAGTGAGACAGGCCCTGCTTTTTGGAACCCGGCGCAAACTGCACCCCATAAACAGTGGTGATCATGCTCCGCCGCAGGTCCGTATCCACCAGGACCACCCGCTTGCCTCGCTCTGCCAGCTTCCGGCACAGCGTAATGCTGGTAAAGCTCTTGCCCTCGGATGCGTGGGAACTGGTAAGCATGATCTTTTTGATATCCCGACCCAAAAAGGAGACATTGGTGGAAAGGGTGTTGAATGCCTCATTGACCGGGTAGCTCAACTGGGGAAGTTTTCGAAATTCAAGTCTGTTCACAGCGTTTTCCCTCCCGGCAGCTTCAGGCCGATCTGCTTGTCTGCCCTCTGGTGTTTTGGCTCATCGCCCTTTTCCAGCGGGATCACCGCCATCGTCACCAGGCCGGTGTATTTCTTGATGTCCTCCGTCGTCTTGTAGGTGTCATCCAGCAGTGTCATCACAACAACGACACCCGCACTGACCACAAAGCCCAGCAATGCTCCCAGCAGGATGCTTTTGGTCTTGTTCGGGCTGACCGGCTCCGTAGGAACCAGTGCTGTGGACATGATAGAGATCTTGTCCGTTGCCATCTTTTTGGCAATGTAGTCCTGCACCACGGTAACATACTCATTGGCGATGTCTGCTGCTTCCTGCGCAGACTCCGACGTCACGGTGATCTCCACCATCCGGGTGTTGGAGGCATTGGTCACAGAGAGCATCTTATCCAGCTGGCTGTAGGTATAGGGCAGGTCCAGGTTGGAGATCACCTTCTCCTGCACCTCCCACATATGAAAGACTTGGATATAGTCATCGGTCAGGGCCGTGCCGATCTGGAGATCGGACATGTTGATGTCCGAGTCTTTCTGGCTGATGACGTAAATGGTAGACGACGCCTGATACTTGGGCGTCACAAAAAACAGCACCCCAATGGCTGCGATCAGGGCGCAGGCCACGGTTGCTGCTGCAAGCTGCTTCCATTTACTCAGCAGCGCATAAAACAGCTCCAGGAGGTCAATGGTCTCCTCGTCTCCATTGCCGGGCTGGGGCGAATTCACCTTATTGGGGGGTGGCATTTGGTATTCTGACATAGTTTTGTTCTCCCTTTGATTTATTCTGAAGCAGAAAGAAAGCAGTGGCAGCAAATGCCACTGCCTTCTGTAAACCTACAAAAGGTACTTTCTCAAACTCAGACCTTTGCAGTCTTCTTGGTCGCGACCACGGAACGCCTCCTGGCGTTCCATGCGGCTGGCGTTGGTCCCATCTCCGACCGTCATCCGGCTGCGGACAAAGGTCTCGGCCTGGTCCCCATGCAGCGTCAGGGTCCGTGCCCTTGGCCATTGCAGGGTCTATGGAGGAGAAATCATCCTCCAATGTCACGGTGACACCGCCTGCCAGATCGTTCAGCTCCGAGATGCCATCCATGTTCATGGCCACGTAAAAATCAATGGATTCTCCCAGCAGAAGACCTTCCACTGCCTCACGGGCATACTCGCAACTTTCCTCCTTGCCATCGCCGAAGCCATGCGCAAGGCTGATCTGCATCTCTTTGGTGCCGATGGGGCTGCCAAGGTAGCCCAGCACGGTGCATTCTGTCATGGTATCCCGGTCGATTTTCAACTGACGGATGACCTGGCGTTCCGGATCGATGACGATCAGCCGCTGGAATCTCCCTGGCCGCCCTGGTAAGCGCCCTCGCTCTCCACAGCACTGTCATGGTCCACGCCCATCACAAGGATGGAGGTCAGCCCCTCCCGGCGCTGGTATGTGACGCCGTTGTATTCCTGCGTTTCCACCGCTTCCGTCTGGGTCAGATCCCCGCGTGCTTCTTCAACGCTCCTGGTCTCCAGCCAGCGTCCCCCTGCATACAGGATCACACCCAGCAGAAGGATGCCTGCCGCAATGACCAGGATCAGCCACTTTGCTTTTCCTGCCTGGTCATACCGTTTCAAAAAGTTTTTCCCCTCCTCAGGGTACAATGACATCCGAGGTATAAAGCCTCTCTCATAAGATACCATCTTTTATAGCCGTCTGTCAATGTTTTCCTCCATGTTTTTTCATTTTTATCCCCCCCCCCCGCGAAAATATGAAACGCATACAAAAATTATTTTCTTTATGATTTATATCCATCATTATGAGTTTTTTTGCATCGGGAGATCCTTATGAAATGCTGTTTCTGGCACAACAAAGGAGCGCCCCCGCACGAAGTAGCTTCTGTGCGGAGACGCTCCTTGTTATTACCTTATTTGTTGCTCAGGCATCCGAGCGGGAGAAGGCATTCTTCATATTGCAGCTCAGTTCAAAGAGGACCTTGTTCAGCGTATCGGCGGCGCGGGCCTTCAGCTCTCTGGCGATGGCCTCGTTGGCCTCCGTGCGCAGGGCGGCACGGCGGGCCGGGTCGGCCTCCTGGGCCTGTTTTTCATCGTAGGCGTTCAACAGAGCGCGTGTGGCGGAGAGGACGCCTTCCTCGTAGCGCTCGACATGGAAGATGGACTTGCCGTAAGCCGCATCGGCCATGGCGGCGATCATCCGGCTGACCCAGTAGAAGCTCTCGGTGGAGACTTCGCCAGTGGTGCAGGCGAGGTAGGCCGGGGTGGTGTCCACATTGGCATAGAACGGCACCATCGTGTTGAAGGCGTTGGACGCATAGGCGATCCACTCCACCGTGCGGAACTCCTCCGGCAGATCCGGGCGCATCTGGGTCAGCGCCATGAAGCTGTTGCGGTTGATGCCGATCGTACGGTAGGCACCCTTGCTCTTCGGGTCGCCATAGGCGGCATACGGGTCATACGGAGTGCCCTGATAGTGCGAAGACAGCAGGTATTTCACGTCTTCCGGTGTGATCTTCCGCTCCGGGACCATGCACCAGGGCAGGTCGTCCGAATGCGGGGTATAGTCTGCATCAGGGCCTTCCCAGACCCAGGTGTTGGGGTTCAGATGCCGCAGCATGAACCAGGCGCGCGGTGTGTTATACACATGATCGGCGTCGTCGTGGCTGCCGAAGGCATCGCGCGGGTTGAAGCTGCCGTCCAGCGAGAGGTCAAGGTGGTGCCTGTCCACAAAGGCCTTCAGGTCCTCCGAACACATGTAGTTTTCCTGTGCGCCGCAGGCGTCGGCAAAGTCGAAGCTGTCGATGCCGAGCTGGTTGGGCATCACGACATAGCTGTCGTCCGGCACACGGCGGGCCATCCAGTGGTGGCCGCCGATGGTCTCCAGCCACCAGATCTCGTTCACATCCTGAAACGCGATGCCGTTCATCTCATAGGTGCCGTACGTCCGGAGCAGCTCGCCCAGGCGCACCACGCCCTCGCGGGCCGAGCGGATATAGGGCAGCACGAGGCAGACGATGTCCTCCTCGCCAATGCCGCCGGGCACTTCCGGCCGTTCCCCTTTGGCGGGCTGGTACACCACCAGTGGGTCTGCGCCCAGAACGCGCGGGTTGGACGTGATGGTCTCGGTGGCCGTCATGCCCACATGGGCCGCATTGACACCCGCTGCCGCCCAGATGCCCTCGCCTTCCACTGCGTTGGGCATGGCCGTCATCCGCAGCGCATGGCCGGGCAGCGGCACCTCCACATGGGAGATCACCGACCGATAGACGGCCGGGTGCTCCTCCGGCTGCACGACCACGAACTTTTTGGCCGTGAAATGCCCCGAACCCGAATCGTCGTTGCGGGCGACCATGGTGGAGCCATCGTATGACGCGTTTTTGCCAACTAAAATTGTAGTACAAGCCATTGCTCTGTCCTCCGAAATTGTTTCCTTGTCTTTTCGGTTTGCCGAGGCTATTGTAAGCCTTTTTTGGGGAAAAGGCAAGATTTTTTGAGAAGGGAGCGTGGAAGTACGATTTATGGGATATCATGGAATGTATTATGAATGCAGGCCACAAGATTTCCCTCCCACATCGTCAATCAGACGGTTTTTCCTGCGTAAAATTAGGCACCTTGCCAAAATCCTTTTCTGTTGTTTGTATTGGATTGACACCGTTCGCACCACGTTCTATCATTATGGTAAAATCATCCAAAGGAGGAATGTCGGATGAAACGTCCTCTCATTGCCCATCAGACACCCGACAGAACACGCACCCAGCTTCTGGAAACACACAGTCGCAACGTCGGTGAACGCTGCGGTGCTGCCTGTCAGCAGATCGGCCTGGAACATCTTGGCCGCCTGACCGGACTTCTGCACGATCTCGGAAAAGCTGCTCACGAGGTTCAAGACTATCTTTATGGAGCCCCGATCGTCGGAAAACTCAATCATTCCAGTGCCGGGATGCGGTGGGTCTGGGAAGCCTTTGGAAAAAACGAAACACGGAAAAGTTACCGCCTGGCTGCACAGTTTGCCGCCATCGCCATCGGCTGCCATCACGGCACACGATGCGATATTTTCGACCCGGAAGACGGCAGCGAACCCTGGCTGGAACGAATGTATTCCGAGAAAGCAGACCCATTTTACGCCCAGAGCTGTGAAACATTTTTCACCGAGTGCATCCCACAGGAGGAGATTGAGCAGGAAATAGCGCTTGCCGCAAAGGAGATCGCGTCTCTTTGGAACGAACTCCTGCAAATCGGTGACAACCGCTCCAACAGCGTTTCGTTTCAGATGATGCTCGGTCTTGTTCAGCGCTATCTATTTGGTGCATTGGTCGATGCCGATTGGACCGACACCGCCCATTTTGAGGAAAACACGCCTTTGCCATCCGCTGAGGCAACCGACTGGCCCGCACTGGCGAACACCGTGGAGCACTTTCTTGCGGACCTGAAGCAAACCCGCACGATCGACTTTCTGCGGCAGGAAATCTCCGACCAGTGTCGTTCTGCCGGCAGAACGCCGCTCCCGGCATTTACCGGCTCTATGTTCCCACCGGAGGCGGTAAAACTTACTCCGGCCTCCGTTTCTGTATTCACGCAGCAGAGCACACCCATGCCAGCCGGATCTTCTATTTTGCACCCTATCGCTCAATCATCGGGCAGAACACCGGGCATTTCCGGAAGGCGCTCGGCAATTCCGCTCTTGTTCTGGAACATCACGCGGACGCCATCCAGGACGAGACTCTGCAGGAATCCATTCTGGCACAAACGCAGAATTGGCAGGGTGTGCCCCTCATTGCAACGACCATGGTTCAATTTCTCAACACCCTGTTCGCTGCGCCTCGCCGCAACGCCCGCAGAATGCCCTCACTGGCCAACGCTGTCTTGCTTTTCGATGAGATCCAGTCGCTTCCATTGCAACACATCTACTTATTCAATATTGCACTCAACCTGCTTTCGCAGGCGATGGGCTGCACGATCGTCCTCTGCACCGCCACGCAGCCTCCTCTGGAGCAACTTGCTTATCCACTTTTGTTTTCTACTCCCAAGGACATCGTTCCAGATTATGCAAAACGCTTTGAGCAATTCAAGCGAACCGAAATCGTCCCCATTCTCGACCATTCCGGTTTTTCTGCTGAATCACTGGCCGATTTTGCCTTGGACAAGCTCCAAACCAATGATTCTCTGCTCGTGATCCTCAACACCCGCCGGATGGTCGAAGCCGTATTCGATCATCTAAACCTCTTCTGGGTTCGGATGTTCAGCTTTTCTGCCTTACTACACATCTTTGCCCGCAGCACCGTATGGATGTGATCGACGCCATCAAAGCCCATCTGGATCCACCACACCCGGCACAAAAGCTGATCTGTGTCAGCACTCAACTCATTGAAGCAGGTGTAGATCTGAGCTTTGACTGCGTCATTCGCGGCATGGCCGGCCTGCCCAGCGTCGCACAGGCCGCCGGACGCTGCAATCGTCACGGTAAAACGTCCTGCCGCCCGGTCTATCTGCTCCCCTGCGCACAGAACGAAGAACATCTGGACTCCCTGCCGGATCTGGATGAGGGGCGTCGTTCCACAGAACGTCTGCTTTCCAGCCTGCCTGCTCATACAGACCTGCTCTCTCCAGCCTCCATTCAGGCCTACTACGATGCCTATTATTCAGAAGGTCGTCAGAAGAACCAGATGCTTGCCCCGACCGGGCAGGACGGACAGACGCTCCTCGACCTTCTGAGCGACAACAGATCCGGTGTCAAAGCATATCGGGAAACCCACCGTTCGGCACCGCCGCTTTCTCCCGTTTCGCTTTTCCAGGCATTCGATACGGCCGAATCGCAATTTCATGCACTGGAAAGCGACACCGTTTCTGTCATCGTACCGTACCAGGAGCAGGGGCAAAAGCTTGTCTCCGCCTTTTTGGCCACCGAACACCCCACCTCCGAACTGTTCCGTGCGGCACAGCATTATACCGTAGAGCTCAACAGCAGCGAGTTCCGACGCCTTGACCAAGCCCATGCGATCCTACCCGGAGCAAAAGGAGCCGTCTATCTTTTGCAATCCAATTGTTATGACTCCATCAAGGGCATCCAGACCGAGCCCTCTGCACCGGAGGTTCTGATCTTCTGATAAAAAGGAGGAATTTCTTTGCAATATCCCAACACCATCACTCTGCTTGTATCCGGACGCTATGCACTTTTCAGTGACCCCATTACCCGCGTGGGCGGCGAGAAATGCAGTTACCCCGTCCCGACGTACCAAGCGCTCAAAGGCATTCTGGAAAGCGTATATTGGAAGCCCACATTTATTTGGGTCCCTACCGATGTCCGCATCCTGAACCGGATCGAAACGCAGTCTAAGGGCATCCGTCCCATCAACTACAGCAACGGCAAAAACGACCTTTCCATCTATACGTATCTGTCTGATGTTGCCTATCAGGTGCGCGCCCACTTTGAGTGGAACGAGCACCGCCCGGACCTTGCGCAGGACCGGAACGAAAACAAGCACTACGCCATCGCCAAGCGAATGCTGGAACGCGGCGGGCGGCGGGACATCTTTCTCGGTACACGAGAATGTCAGGGTTACGTAGAACCCTGCACCTTTGGCGAGGGCCCCGGTGCTTACGACAACACTCCCTCTGTTCCGCTTGGCCTGATGCTGCATGGTCTGACCTACGCAGACGAGACCACCACTGGCACCATGCAGGAGCGTTTCTGGTATCCGGTGATGGAAAACGGCATCATCCACTTCTGCCGCCCGGAAGAGTGCCCCATCGTCCGCGATATCCGGAAGCAGTCGGCCAAGCATTTCATCCTGAACGAAACGCTCCAAAGCTGCGATGATCTTTATCAGGAGGTGTTCTCCGAATGAGCTGGCTGGAACGCTGTTATCAGACCTATGAGTACATCCGCCGGGCAGAACCTGACCTCATCGGCAGGCAGGAACCCAATCGTGCCACCCTCCTGCCCGTCGGTCACACCACCCAGCAGGCACAGATTCAGGTAGAGCTCGACCTCGACGGCAATTTTCTGAACGCTTTTGTCCTGCGCAAAAAGAACAAAGAGAAGGGGTCCAAAAAGGAGGATGAACAAACCACAATCATCCCCTGCACCGAAGAATCCCTTGCTCGTACCACAAACATTGCGCCACATCCCTTGGCAGATAAGCTCAATACGTTGCTTCCAACTATAAAGACTTCGGTGGTCCTAAAAGGGCCGGCTGGGACGCGTATCATGCCCAACTTGTTCAATGGTGTAATTCACCTTTTGCGCATCCACTGGTCCGTGCTGTTTTAACCTATCTTGAAAAAGGCACGCTCATTCAAGATTTAATTCATTATAACGCTCTTTTTACAGACGATTCAGGTCTTCTCCCCCAGACAGACGATAACCCCAATGATTCCAAACATCCCATCAGTTCGCTTATCAGTGATCAAACGGAAGCTTTTGTTCGATTTCGCGTGAATGGCATCGACCTTTCAAATGACAAAGAGATCTGGGATTCGTTTTTATCATTTTATGAGCCAACCATCACTTCAAGAGATTACTGCACAGTTCTTGGTGAAAAAACTGCTATTTCGTATCTCAGTCCTAAGAAAATCCGTAATGATGGCGGCGGAACCAAGCTGATTTCGCACAATGCGGACAAAGGGTTCAATTACACTTTCCGTGGTCGCTTTCATAATACGCAGCAGGCGCTTTCGATCGGCTATCGCACCACACAGGAAGCCCACAGTGCACTGCGCTGGCTCATCAGCCGTCAGGGCACAAATCTTGGTGATGAATCCATCCTGGTCTGGGGCACACAGGATGAACCGGTTCCCTCGCTTTGTGATGATACCTATGATCTTGCGCAGAATGCCCCCGCTGATGATCTCGATGACATGGAGATTCCAGAATTTGCTTTGATGCCCTCACAGGAAGCTTCCACCGCCGAGACCATTGCGCGGCAGTTCAATCGGGCGATCCATGGATACCGCTTGAAGCTGACCGACACCTCCCAGCTTTCCGTTCTGATCCTGGACTCTCCTTCTGGTGCCAAAGGCCGCCTTTCGGTCCGGTATTATCAGGAACTCAGCGGCTCCCGGCTGCTGGAAAATATCGTTGACTGGCACAAGACCTTTGTGTGGCTTTTGGAATACCGCTCCCGCCCCGCACCGGCACAGCCCGGAACGAAACCCAAGCAGGAACATTTTTCGTTTGTCGGAGCACCCGCTCCGGAGGACATCGCGAAAGCTGCTTACGGAGAAAAGGTCGATCAGAAACTCAAGCAACAGACTTTGGAGCGCCTTGTTCCCTGTCTGGTAGAACGAAAGCCGCTGCCTTATGACCTTGTGCGAAGCGCTGTACGCCGTGCTACGGCAGGTGTCACGCTGGAGCCCTGGGAAGCCCGCAAGACCCGCAGCATCGCCTGTGCGCTGATCTGCGGTTATTACAACCGATCGAAAGGAGAATCTTATTCTATGGCATTGGATGAAACCTGCCGCGACCGCAGCTATCTGTTCGGCCGCATCCTCGCCTGCGCAGAGCAGGTCGAACGCTATGCACAAAACCTGACCACCGATGAAAAACGTACAACGAATGCCGAACGGGCACAGGTCATGTTCGTACAGCGACCCGCCAAAACGACCGTTCTGCTGCAAAACAAGCTCACGCCCTATCTGAGCCGCATCCAGTCCAAAAACGGCAGCCGACGCCGTTATCAGCTCATGCTGGATCTGATCGATCAGCTCGGTGAAGAAAACTTCACCAACAAACCCTTGAGCGAACTTTATCTCCTTGGCTATTCCAGCCAGCTGATGGCCTTCCGCCGTGAAAACGAAGAATCGAAAAAGAATTCCAATCCGAGTGAAGAATAAATAACAGGAGGATCTACTATTATGAGTACTTTGAACCATAAGATCGACTTTGCCCTTGTTCTTTCCGTCCGCCACGCAAACCCCAATGGGGACCCGCTCAATGGCAACCGCCCCCGTGAGACCTACGAAGCTACGGCGAGATCTCGGATGTCTGCCTGAAACGAAAGATCCGCAACCGCATGATGGACCTCGGCGCTCCGGTTTTTGTGCAGTCCAATGACCGCTGCATCGACGGCTGCAAAAGCCTGAAAGACCGTGCTGACTCCATCCCTGCACTGAAAAAAGAAAAAGACGCCGATGTTTACGCAAAAGTCGCCTGCCAGACCTGGCTGGATGTGCGCAGCTTCGGCCAGGTGTTCGCCTTCAAGAATGGCGGCGAGGCCGACGGTGTCTCGATCGGTGTGCGTGGGCCCGTATCCATCCACCCGGCGTTCAGCGTTGACCCCGTCGAGATCAGCAGCCTGCAGATCACCAAAAGCGTCAACGGCGTATCCGGTGCAAAAAAATCCAGCGATACCATGGGCATGAAGCACCGTGTGGACTTCGGCGTCTATACGACCTTTGGCAGCATCAACTGCCAGCTTGCCGAAAAGACCGGCTTCACGCAGGAGGATGCCGACCTGATCAAGCAGGCTCTCCTCACATTATTTGAGAACGACACGTCTTCTGCCCGGCCGGACGGCAGCATGGAGGTGATTCGCCTGTACTGGTGGGAGCACAACTGCAAGAGCGGTCAGTATTCCTCCGCCAAGGTCCACCGCTGCCTGCATGTGAAGTCAACCTGCGAGACACCTCGCAGCGCAGAGGATTACGAGATCACCTGCGACGAATTGGACGGTCTGACGCCGGAAGTGTATGATGAACACTGACGAATATCTGCAAATGTCCGGTATTCAACACTTTGCCTTTTGTAGAAGACAATGGGCGTTGGCCTACCTCGAACAGCAATGGTCTGAGAACCTTCGCACTGCGGAAGGGCGGCTGGAACATATCCGCTGCCATGATACCGCGCAGACCGAGCGGCGGGGCGATCTGCTCATCACGCGGGGGATGAAGGTCGTCAGCCACCGGCTGCGGCTCAGCGGAGACTGCGACGTTGTGGAATTCCGGGCGGACCCTGAGGGCATCCCGCTGCAGCACACCGAAGGCCGCTGGCGGCCCATGCCGGTGGAGTACAAACATGGCCGCGCCAAGGAGAACGACGCCGACCGGCTGCAGCTCTGTGCGCAGGCCATGGCTCTGGAAGAGATGCTGGCCTGTGATATCCCGCAGGCCGCGCTCTTCTACGAGGAAACACGGCGGCGGGAACTCGTCCCGCTGACGGACGCGCTGCGCCAAAAAACGCAGGCCATGGCCGACGAAATGAACCAGTATTTCGCCCGCGGCTACACGCCAAAAGTCAAGCCGGGAACCTTCTGCAACGCCTGCTCCCTCAAAGAGCTTTGCCTGCCCGCACTGTACAAACGCGCCGACCCCAGGGCCTACCTGAAAGCCTATCTGGACGAAGTGCAAGCGGAGGACACGCCATGAGACAGCTATTGACCCAGCTTTACGTCACTTCGGAAGACGCCTATCTTTCGCTCGACGGTGAAAATGTCGTGGTCAGCCGCCAGAAGACCGAGATCGGGCGGGTCCCGCTCCACACGCTGGAAGGGATCGTCTGCTTCAGCCGCTCCGGTGCAAGCCCGGCGCTCATGGGCAAATGCGCGGCCAAGGGCATCGACCTCTGCTTTTTCAGCCCCTACGGCCAGTTTTTGGCGCGCACCGTCGGCGAAGAGCGCGGCAATGTCCTGCTGCGGCAGACCCAGTACCGCATCTCCGACAGCGAAGCGCTGAGCTGCCGCTATGCGCGGTACTTCATCCTTGGCAAAGTTTACAACGCCCGCTGGGTACTGGAACGCGCCACCCGCGACCACCCGCAGCGCGTACCCGTAGAGGAACTCAAACGCACGAGTGCCCAGCTTGTGGCGGCGCTCCCGCTCATCGAACAGTGTGACGATCTCGACCAGCTGCGCGGTCTGGAAGGGGAAGCAGCGCAGCGCTACTTCGACTGCTTCGACTCCCTCATTTTACAGCAGCATGAAGCGTTTCCGTTCGTGTCCCGAAACCGTCGGCCTCCGCTGGACAATGTGAATGCTCTGCTCTCCTTCGCCTATTCTCTGCTGGCCCGCGACTGCGCTTCCGCACTGAGCAGCGTCGGGCTGGACCCGTATGTCGGCTTCCTGCACCGCGCCCGTCCCGGACGCCGCAGTCTGGCGCTGGACCTTATGGAAGAGCTTCGCGCCGTTTACGCAGACCGGTTCGTGCTGTCCTGCATCAACCAGAAGCTGCTGACAGCGAAGCACTTCCAGAAACAGGAAAATGGTGCTGTCCTCCTGACCGACGATGGCCGCCGCGCGTTTCTCAAAGCCTGGCAGACCAAAAAGCAGGAGCAGATCACCCATCCCTTCCTGAAAGAGAAACTGCCCTGGGGACTGGTGCCTTACGTGCAGGCGCTCCTTCTGGCGCGGACTCTGCGCGGTGATCTGGAACTGTATCCGCCATTCTTCTGGAAGTGAGGTTCGTCTATGCTGGTCCTGATCACCTACGATGTCAACACCGAGACCGCTGCTGGGCGCAAACGCCTGCGCAAAGTCGCCAAAAAGTGCGTAGACCACGGGCAGCGGGTGCAGAATTCTGTCTTCGAGTGCCTGCTGGACGCCGCGCAGTTTGCTGTTCTGAAGTCCGAGCTTGCCGCCCTCATCGACCCCGATCTGGACAGTCTGCGGTTTTATCAACTGGGCAACAACTATAAGACTAAGGTCGAGCACATCGGGGTTCATCCCCTGTTTGAATCCGGAGACGTGCTGATTTTCTAGCCCTCTCCCTCGGTGCGAATGGAAAGTACTCATCCTTTTTCCGTCTCCTTCGCACCATGTTTTCAAGCCGTTCTGTGCAGATCGCGGCTCTTTTTTCGGATGTTTTTGGACAAGCTCTTCCAAATCTGTGCAGATCGTTTTATAATGAAACAAAAGCGGAGATGTTTTTCTCCGTTTTTGCAGTCGCCCTCCTCGCGGAGGGCGTGGATAGAAATTTCCATCGACCAACAGAAGCATATCATCCATAAGTCGCCCTCCTCGCGGAGGGCGTGGATAGAAATACAAAAAGCAGCAGGTCGGCCTTGTACATACCCTGGGTCGCCCCCCTCGCGGAGGGCGTGGATAGAAATGCTGTAGATGCTCCCACGATCGCGCCCG
>ENA-OQCO01000938-OQCO01000938.1-human-gut-metagenome-genome-assembly--contig:-NODE-938-length-13222-cov-1.370599_pt1 | contig 13222 bp, 15 predicted proteins | sample MGYA00242500_ERZ504582 | MGnify/ENA primary metagenome ERZ504582 (study PRJEB26092, sample SAMD00036346) | human gut metagenome | host: Homo sapiens | study: EMG produced TPA metagenomics assembly of...
TGAATTTCAGGGATGGAAATAAATTTAGGAGGAATTGTAAATGACAGACTTCAATTTTGAGGAAGCTTTCGATCCGCAGGTTAGTATTAAAGTAATTGGCGTCGGCGGCGGCGGCGGAAACGCTTTGAATTGTATGGTCGATGCGGGCGTAAAGGATATTGAGTATATCGCCGTAAACACTGACGCAAAAGCTCTTAACAGGTCAAAGGCGACAACAAAGATTCAGATAGGCGCAAAGCTGACAAAGGGAAGAGGCGCCGGAAACAGACCGGAGGTCGGAGAGCGTTCGGCGGAGGAAAACAGAGATGAAATTGAAGCTTCGCTTAAGGGCGCGGATATGGTGTTTATTACCGCCGGTATGGGAGGCGGAACAGGTACAGGCGCCGCGCCGGTTGTAGCAGGGATAGCTCAGGAAATGGGGCTTCTTACAGTTGCCGTTGTAACAAAGCCGTTTGCTTTTGAAAGAGAGCAGAAAATGCAGCAGGCTGAAAGAGGTATTGAGGAATTAAAAAAATATGTCGATTCTCTTATTGTTATTCCAAACGAAAGACTATTAGACGGTTTGGAAAAACAGCCTACAATGCTGGAATCATTTTCTTTGGCGGACGATATTCTTAAAACAGGTGTAAAAAGTATTTCTGATCTGATTACGAGAGGATGGATACATAAACCTCGATTTTGCTGATGTATCCACCATTATGAAGGGCGCGGGATACGCTCATATGGCGATCGGACACGGTTCGGGCAAGGATAAGGCGGCAGAGGCCGCAAAAGCGGTTATATCAAGTCCGCTGCTTGAAACGTCTATTTCCGGTGCAAGGCGTCTGCTTATTAATATTACAATGTCAGAGGACATTATGGCATCGGACGTTGATACGGCTACAAAGATGATAACAGATACCGCTGCGGATGATGTTGAATTCATTTTCGGTACTGCGTTTAAGGAAGATATGAATGATGAAATGACTATTACAGTTATTGCGGCCGGATATGGAGACGATGTATCTGTTGCCGGAGAGGACGAGGATGTTATTCCTATAGATAATCCTTTAATAGATAATCCTAACGATAAAAAGGATACGTCCGACGACGATCTGGATGAGATTTTAAGAATGCTTGAAAAATAAATTGTATGCAGTCGTTTATACGGCTGCATTTTATTATCAAATAAAATAATTTTGCATTTTGTACAAAATACATATTGAAATGGAATATAAGATATGATATAATAGCTAATATATTATAAATGATTTTATATTGTTAGGAGTGTAAGCGCATGAAAGATTCAGTTATATTAAGAACTGCAAGAGTAGGAGGATTCAACAAGGAAGACGTATTGACATATGTTGATGAGCTTAATTCTAAAATAGATATGCTTAAGAGCGAGCTTGAAAAATCTGCAAAACCTGACGCTGATGAACTTGAAAGCTATAAAAAAGAAATTGAACGATTAAAAGAGAAGATTTCTGAAACCGAATATCAGCTTGCTGAATCCGGAGCTGCTTATGATGAAATTGCAAATCAGAAAAATGCGCTTGAAAGAGAAAAAAAACGAAATTTCCGAGGAAAACCTAAAGCTTAAAAGCGAGCTTGAAGCGCTAAAAAAACGAAATTGAATCTGCCGGTAACAGCAAATATGAAAATTCAGGTATGTCTAATGATATTTCAGACCTTGAAAATGAAATTGAAGATCTGAAATCTCAGCTGGAAAACGCAAGACAGCAGATCTCAGAAATGTCGGGAGAAATGACAAAGCTGACCTCTGATATTTCTGAAAAGCCAAAAGAATAGAACGACTCACCCTTGATAACGATGAGCTGCGTCTTCAGTCAGACGTCGGTTTCAGCAGTGATTTTGATATGGGCGCATTATTTGCCGAAGCGCAATCCACTGCAAAGAAAATTGTTATCGAGGCAAGGTTAGCGGCGGATAAGCTGGTTAATGACGCAAAAGCCGAATCGGAAAGGCTTGTTAAGGAAGCTGAAATCAAAGCCGAAACTGCGGAAAAAGAAGCCGGCAAAAATGCTGAATCAGTTATGAAAGCGGCGTCAAGACTCAAGGATATATTCGAAGCCGAAATGAAAACCTTAAGCTCTAAGCTGTCTGAAGCTGCAAAAGAGGCGGAAGGTATCGGAAAAAGACTGGGCGAAGAAATTGAAGAAACCAGAAGCAATATTTCAGAGAATGTACAGAATTTTCTTGACGGGGATTCAGAGGTAAATACGATTTTAAATGATTACATGATTTCTTCTGAAAACAAAATGACGAGAATTCTGAAAGCGAGCTTACGGATAATATACTAAAGCAAAGCAATTTATCAGACGACAATGAATTTGCAAACAATGAGGACGATATTTTAAGCTCCTTTGCAATAGATCCTGTTAATGACGATGAGGAGGATAAGTCTCTCTCGAAGAAACAACCGACTTTGGGTTTTGATCTGGAAGATTTGGCGAAGCTTGCTGAAGAAGCTGAAAAAGATATGTAAAATATATTAAAAGGATATGATCTGATGTCAGAAATACTTAAAATTAATACGGAAGAATTAAGTAACTATACTGAGCAGCTAAATGCCGGTGATAAAATATTATTGAGCGGAATCGTTTACACTTCAAGAGACGCTGCTCACAAAAGGATTAAGGTTCTTATAGAATCGGGGGAAAAGCTGCCTTTCGAATTAAATGGTTCGGTTATATATTACGCGGGACCTACTCCTGCTCCTGAGGAACGACCTATCGGTTCATGCGGACCTACTACCTCCGGAAGAATGGATAAATTTGCACCTCAATTTCTTGATCTCGGACTATGCGGTATGATAGGGAAAGGAGAGCGCAGCAAGGAGGTCAGAGAAGCTATAATCAGAAATAAAGCCGTTTATCTTTGCGCTGTAGGTGGCGCCGGCGCTCTTGCCGCGCACTGTATAAAAAATTGCGAGGTTATAGCTTTTGAGGATCTGGGATGTGAATCGGTTAAAAGACTTTTTATAGAAGACTTTCCTCTGATTGTCGCAAATGACTGCAAAGGAGGGGATATTTTTTCGGAGGGCAGAAAAAAATACTGCCATATTTAAAATTATATGGTAAATATTTACTAAATATTAGTGCTGGTTTATAGTAAATTTGACAATTTCAAAAATATAGTAATTTTTTTGAAAAAATAGCTTGACAAAAACGAATTTATCGTTTATTATTAATAATACAAAATGTATTGTTCCATTTAATTTCATGAAACATTAGTTTAGAATAATAAGCTTTATATTAAATCATGATGTTAGTCGGAATAAAATGTATATAGAATGAATCTGTTTATTGGAAATAACCAGCAGCCTGATAATAGTTCTTTTGCTAAGCTTGTCTGAGCATTCGGATTGTTTTTATTTTCGCAGTATGAGGTTTGATCAGGATTTTATCAGCATAGTTATTTTGGATGGCAAATTTTATGGTCGAGGCAGTTTTTAGTTCTATTGTTTATAGGTGGCCAGGTAGCTTAATTCCAGAGCGTTGTTTAACAAAGGTGTCGGTGTGAATCCGTCCGGGGTCCAAAATACTAAAGCGAGGTAAAAGAAATGTACGAAGATAAGACATTGGTATGCAAGGAATGCGGTAACGAATTTGTGTTTACAGCAGGTGAACAGGAATTCTATGCGGAAAAGGGTTTTGTAAATGAGCCTCAGAGATGCAAGTCATGCAGAGATGCCAGAAAGAACTCTACAAAGTCTGAAAGAGAAATGTACGTTGCTACATGCGCGTCATGCGGCGGCGAGGCTAAGGTTCCTTTTAAGCCTAGAGAAGACCGTGCGGTATATTGCAGCGAATGTTTCGCAAAAATGAGGGAAGAAGCTTAATTTAAAATTCCTGTAAAATGCAGCCGCATGGCTGCATTTTATTTTTCCATGTATATATAAGCCGTTGAGGCAGATAATTATAAAAAAACCGGAGGTATTAAAAATGGATTATCAGGTAAATAAGAATACTATAATAGGCGATATTTTAGATAAGGATGGCGATGTGGCGCCATTTTTTCTTGAAATAGGAATGCACTGTCTCGGCTGTCCGGCTTCAAGAGGTGAAACCATTGAAGAAGCCTGCGAAGTTCACGGAACGGATGCGGACGAATTGGTTGAAAAGCTTAATAAGTATTTTTCAGAAAAATAATTATAATGGCGGACAATTATGTCCGCCGTTGTTATGTTAAAGATAAGGATTAATTTTTATGATAACGCTCGACGAACGTCTTAAGGCCTGCGCAAAATATGTTTCCGGAAAAGGTACGGTTTGTGATGTCGGTACCGACCATGCATATCTGCCGGCTTATTTGATTTTATCAGAAAAATGTAGAAATGCTGTAGCCGGTGATATTAACGACGGTCCTCTTGAATTTGCGGAGCAGACTTTAAATAAATATAAATTATCTGATAAAATTAAGCTTGTGAAATCGGACGGTTTAAAAAATATAAGCCCGGAGAATGTAAGCGATGTGATAATAGCCGGAATGGGCGGCGAGACTATATCTGATATATTGGCGGAAGCGGAATGGCTGAGAAACGGAGTCAATCTTATACTTCAGCCTATGACTCGCGCACAGGGTTTAAGAAAATGGCTTTATAAAAACGGATATGAAATAATTTCTGAAAGGGCGGTTAGTATGATTAGGTTTAATTATACCGTGATAAACGCGTCATACTGCGGGTATAGATTCAATATAGGATCGGTGGCGGAAAATATAGGAAAAATAAATTATTCTGATAAAGATGGAAAGCTATATGTTTTAAAGCAGATTGAAAAGATGCAAAAAATAAAGTCGGGACTTGATATGGCGGGAAAATCTGACGAAGCGTATGAATTCAATAAAACTGCCATTTCTTTAATAAATATATTGGAGGGAAAAATGAATAAGGTTTCAGAGATATATAATTACATAGATAATATAGCTCCGTTTAATACTCAATCCAAATGGGATAATTCAGGACTTATTACAGGTTCCTTGAACAGTTCGGTAAGCAAGGTTCTGGTAACTCTGGATATAACTGCCGAATGTGCGGACGAAGCCGACCGTATAGGCGCTGAGCTTGTTATATCTCATCATCCCGTTATTTTTCATCCCTTGAAAAGAATCTCTGAGGACGAGCCGTCATTCAGACTTATGAAAAATGGGATTTCAGCAATATGTGTTCATACGCCGTTTGATATGGCGGAAGGCGGTATGAACGACGCTTTAATTGAACTGCTCGGATTTGAAAAAACCGACGGCATTCTGGAGACCGAACGCTATGGCGAAAGACCGATTGGTTTCGGAAGCTTCTGCATAGCTGATACTGAATATTCATCGGAAAGATTAGCCGAAAAGCTTAGAGATACCTCGGCTGCAAAATCGTTAAATATAACAAATGCAAAAAAAATATTGAAAAGCTTGCCGTTTGTACGGGAAGCGGAGGGGACTTATCGAAAAAGCGGCGTTAATGGGCGCCGACGGCTATATTACGTCAGAGGTACATCATGATAAGTGGCTGCTTGCCGAACGGCTTGACATAGCTGTTTTTGACTGCGGACATTATCATACAGAAAACCCGGGAATGATAAAGCTTTGCAAAATGCTTTCAGCAGACTTTCCGAACATAGAATTTATTATGTCTGAGACAAATAAGGATCCTGTAGAATATGTATATTAAAAGCATATTTTCTTGTCCCGTATGCGGGAAGGAATTGAAATTTGATGAAAGGTCATATAAATGCGAATCTGGACATTGCTTTGACCGTTCCAAAAGCGGTTATGTTAATTTGCTTACTTCAGATAAAATGCATTCTAAGCTGCCGGGTGATAATAAGCTTATGGTAAGAGCGCGAAGGAGCTTTCTTCAGAAAGGATATTATTCTTATCTGGCGGAAAGCTTAAGCAGCATTATTTGCAGACATGCGGAAAATGGGATTTCACTTATAGACGCCGGATGCGGCGAGGGATATTATACAGAAGAGATTCTCAGGTCGTTGAGAGAAAACAATATTAAGGCTCGCCTGGGAGGGTTAGACATTTCAAAAAGCGCTGTCGACCTTGCGGCAAAAAGAAAACAGGAAAATATAGAGTATGCCGTATCAAGCGTTTTTCATATACCTGCCGCGGATAAAAGCATAGATATTTCATTATCAGTATTTTCTCCTATTTGTCTTGAAGAATTTTATCGTATTCTCAGAAAAAACGGTCTTTTTTATATGGTAATTCCTGATACAATGCATTTATGGGAGCTAAAAAGCGTTATATATGATCGTCCTTATGAAAATCAAGTTAAAGATTATTTATTGAAGGGCTTTGATTTAATTAAAGCTTATGATTTACCGCAGAGAAAAATTTGCCTTGAAAGCAATGAAGATATAATGAATCTTTTCAGTATGACTCCATATTATTATAATACGAGTAAGGCTGATAAGGAAAAATTGAAGGATCTGAACTTTCTTGAAACAGTTACGCAATTTAAAATATTGGTTTATATGAAAAAAGGAGAATGCTAATGGCACTGGACGGCGCTTATTTATATACGGTTAAACAGGAGCTAAAGGATTTGATAAGGGGACGTATAGATAAAATTTATCAGCCGTCGAAAGATGAAATAATAATATCCATCAGAACGGTAAAAGGAACCTTTAAGTTATTGATTTCTGCGTCTGCAAGCAGCGCAAGAGTTCATATTACTACGGAACAGGTTGAAAATCCGATGTCGCCTCCGATGTTTTGTATGCTTTTGAGAAAACGGCTTGGGGGCGGAAAGCTTATAGACGTACGTCAGGATGGACTTGAAAGAATATTATTTTTAGATTTTAATTGTATAAACGAGCTTGGCGATCCTTCAGTTATAACTCTTGCCTGTGAAATAATGGGGAAATACTCAAACCTTATAGCTGTAAACAGCGACGGTAAAATTATTGACAGCATAAAACGGGTTGATGAATGTATGTCGAGAGAACGTCTTGTGCTTCCTGGTATAGCTTATGAAATGCCGCCGAGGGATAATCGTATTTCATTTGTTGACGCAGATGAAACTCGGATCAGAGCTGCTATTGAGGATATGAAACCGGCTGAGCTTTCTAAGGCAATTATCAGAGCTTTTGAAGGAGTATCTCCTGTTTTGGCAAGGGAGTGGGCGTATTATACCACGAGAGGAATCGAGACGCGCTCGGATGAACTGAGCAATGATATGAAGGACAGGCTTGTATTTGCGATTATGCAGACTAAACGGTCTCTTTTGACCGAAAATAATTGCTATACTGTTGTTTCGGGAAGGGATGGTTCGTTAAAGGATTTTTCCTTTATTAAGCTATCGCAGTACGGTTCTCTTATGGTGACAAAGGAATTTTCATCTGCAAGCGAGCTGCTTGATTATTTTTATTTTCAGCGTGATAAAACAGTAAGGCTCAAGCAGCGTGCAAACGATCTTTTCAAGTTCCTTGCCAATACTTCCGAGAGAATAACCAAGAGACTGGCCGCTCAGCAGGAAGAACTGAAAAACTGTGAGAAAAAAGATCAGATGAAGCTTATGGGAGATCTAATATCTGCAAATATCTATCGGTTGAAAAAAGGCGACGAACGCGTCAAGCTGGAAAATTTTTATGACGAAAGGTTTTCGCAGATAGAAATAAAGCTTGATCCAAGGCTTACTCCGTCACAAAATGCTCAGAAGTATTATTCCAATTACAGAAAATCTATGACTGCCGAAAAAAAACTTGCGGAGCAGATAAGAATCGGAGAGGAAGAACTTAAATATATTGACAGCGTTTTTGAATCGCTGTCAAGAGCGGAAAGTGAAATAGAGATAAACGAACTCAGATTGGAGCTTGCGGAACAGGGGTATATACGTTCAAACAGGCTCAGGTGCAAGCCGGTTAAAAGTACGGAACCTTATGAGTATATATCCAGCGACGGATTTAAAATTCTTGCCGGACGGAATAATAAGCAGAATGATAAGCTGACCTTGAAAACTGCCGCTAAACAGGATATTTGGCTTCATACCCATAATATTGCCGGCTCTCACGTTATAATTGTTACCAACGGGGAAACTCCGCCGGAAACGACGATTAAAGAGGCGGCTGTTATTGCAGCTTTAAAAAGTAAAGCAAAGGATTCATCACAGGTTCCGGTGGATTATTGTTTAAGGAAGTTTGTAAAAAAGCCGGTCGGAGCAAAGCCGGGTATGGTAATATTTATAAATAATAAGACGGTATATGTCAGCCCTGATGAAAATCTTGCGGAAAGGTTAAAAAATGATATTGCAAAATGATTTTTTTGATAAGGACTGCCTAAGGCTTGCGCCTGATCTTGTTGGCAAAATATTAGTCAGGCGGCTTGAAAACGGCGAGGAATTACGCGTAAGAATTACTGAAACTGAAGCCTACAGAGGGACTGAGGACAAGGCCTGCCATGCCTCAAAGGGAAGAACGCCGCGGACGGAGCTGCTTTATCGTGAAAGCGGAGTGATTTATGTGTATCTCTGCTATGGCGTTCATTGGCTTATGAACATAATAAGCGGAAAAAAGGAACAGCCTCAGGGAGTTCTTTTCAGAGCCGGGGAAAACTTGAACGGTCCTGCTAAGCTTACTAAATATCTTTCGGTAGATAAATCATTCAATGGAGAAAGCTTTTCCGGTAATCCTAGGATAAGAATTGAAGATGAACGGCAAACGTTATAAAATAAGAACGGATAAGCGCGTAGGTATTGATTATGCAGGTGAAGAATGGGCTTCAAAGCCCTGGAGATTTATTCTTGACGCTGAGATTGAAGGTGAAGAAAACGCTGTTCAGGTTTGATTTGAAAACTCCGGCTGAAAACTTTATCGACATAACGTCAAAGGTTATGGACGCGGTTAAAGAAAGCTGTATATTAAATGGAATATGCGTAATATACTGTCCTCATACTACGGCCGGTATTACAATTAATGAAAACGCGGATCCTGACGTAGTGTCCGATCTCTTATACGCTATGAATATCACATATCCTGACCGAGAACGGTTTAGGCATTCGGAGGGTAATACGTCGGCGCATCTGAAAGCTTTGGTTACAGGAAACAGTGTTAATGTAATAATAGCTGACGGCAAGCTGTTGCTTGGAATGTGGCAGGGAATATATTTCTGCGAATACGACGGACCGAGAAACAGGCAATTTTATGTTAAGATAATTGGTGATGAATAATGACGGAAAATTTACAGAAGGTTTTTGATAAAAGCAGTAAAATCGTATTTTTCGGAGGCGCCGGTGTTTCTACGGAGAGCGGTATTCCGGATTTCAGGAGCGTTGACGGACTTTATAATCAGAAATATGATTATCCTCCGGAAACGATATTAAGTCATGATTTTTTTATGACCGAAACCGAGGAATTTTTCAGGTTTTACCGTGATAAGATGATATGGCCCGGCGCGCTGCCTAATAAGGCGCATATTAAGCTTTCGGAGCTTGAAAGGATCGGAAAACTTAAAGCCGTGGTAACTCAGAATATTGACGGCCTTCATCAGGCGGCAGGTAGTAAAAAGGTTTATGAGCTTCATGGCAGCGTTCTGCGTAATTATTGTATGAAATGCAATAGATTTTATGATGCGGATTTTATACGAAAATGTTCCGGTATTCCTCGATGTACCTGCGGAGGTATAATTAAACCCGACGTAGTTTTATATCAGGAGGGACTTAGCGACAGCGTTATAAACGGGGCCGTAACGTCGATAAAAGAAGCGGATCTTCTTATTGTCGGAGGTACATCGCTGAATGTCTATCCTGCCGCGGGCTTGATTAAGTATAGAAGCAAGGATTGTTTTCTGCTGCTTATAAACCTTACGGAAACACCGGCGGATTCCTTTGCGGATATGGTTATACACGATAGTATCGGAAAGATTATGGGAAGTATAATGTCAGGATAACGGGAGGCTGTTTTATGAAAGCTGTAGTTCAGAGAGTAAGCGGCGCGTCAGTGACGGTAGACGGAGAAATAAAAGGAAAAATAGGAAAAGGGTTTTTAGTTTTTCTCGGCGTAGGTAAAAAAGATTCAGAGCTTAATGCGGAGAGGCTTGCAAATAAAATTATAAAAATGAGGATTTTTTCAGATGAGAACGATAAAATAAATTTATCATTAAACGATGTAGGAGGCTCTTTGCTTGTAATATCGCAGTTTACACTGTATGCCGACTGCCGAAAGGGAAACAGACCTAATTTCATTAACGCCGGAAATCCTGAAACGGCTGAAAAGCTTTATGAATATTTTATCGGAATATGCGGAAAATATATTCCTGTAGTAGAAAAAGGCGTTTTCGGAGCTGATATGAAAGTGGAGCTGGAAAACGACGGGCCGTTTACAGTAGTACTTGAGGATATTTGAAATATTTAGCTGAATATGATTTAATCCCTTTCGGATGGCAATAATAAATCCGGGAGGGTTTTATTATGTATAAACGTATGATTGCGCTTGGCTGCATTTTTTTATTTTCATTTTCAATATTGTATATGAGAATTTTCTGGATAGTGAGCAATCCGACTTATCAGGCCGCCGGACAGGCTCAGGGTACTTATACTCTGACAGCAGGTCATACCTTCGGTAATATTTACGACAGAAGCTATAATCTTCTGGTCAATGATACCAGCACATATTATGCCGTCATAAATCCTACCTCCGAGGCCGCGGAGGAGATTCTGCCTTATGTTAAGGATCTTGAAAGCTATCACAGCAGTTTGGTGTATGGTAAGCCGTTTGTATGCGAGGTGACAAAAAAGGATTTTGAATGCGGCGATATAACGGTTTTTGAGGTTCCCGTCCGAAACAGGGAAAATCAGCTTGCACAGCATGTTATAGGGTATTTAAGCGACGGCGAGGGAGTATCCGGAATCGAGGCTGCTTATAATGATTATCTTAGATCGTGCGTTTCTGAAAATACTGTAACTTACAGTGTGGACGGCAGAGGAAGCGTAATGGACGGACTTGGCAGGGATATTTCTGAGAACGGTCCCATGACGGAAGGAGTGGTTCTCACTATTGATAAATATATACAGGCAATATGCGAGCTTGCGGGCGGCAGAATGAAAAAGGGAGCCGTAGTTGTAATGGATATTTACTCAGGGGAAATTCTGGGTATGGCGAGCTTTCCGACATACAGCGCCGATACCTTGTCCGAGGCGATAAACGATAAAGATTCTCCACTTATTAACCGCTGTCTATATTCATATAATGTAGGCTCGATTTTTAAGCTTGTGACATCGCTTGCCGCCTTTGAACAAGGAATTGAAGAAAGCTTTTCATATAATTGTACCGGATCTACCGAAATCGGAGGGCAGCTATTTAAATGCCATGACTTGAGCGGACACGGTGTTCTTGATATGACGGAAGCGGCGGCGGAATCATGCAATACCTATTATATAGAGCTTTCTAAGCATATAGACAGCCGTCTTTTGATAGAAACTGCTCAGAGAATGGGATTCGGAAGAAGTATTCCTCTTGCGTTGGGAATGACTGTTTCCGGCGGAAGCCTTCAGACTGAGGAGGACCTGAGCCTGCCGGCAGAAAAGGCCAACATGTCGTTCGGGCAGGGAAAGCTTACGGCGTCTCCGGTGCAGATATGCGCTTTTACAGCCGCGATAGCAAATGAAGGAAGGTTGTATGTTCCAAGCTTGGTAAAGGGTATAACTCATGACGGCAAAACAGTTTCAAATCAGGAAGAAGCTAAATATACGGACGTTTTTGACCGTAAAACGGCGTTTCGTCTTCAGGATCTGATGATTGCCGCTGTTGATTTGAATACAGATTCCAACGCCAGACCGTCGAATACTCATGCGGCAGGTAAGACGTCGACCGCTCAGACAGGCAGATTTGACGAGGACGGAGAAGAAATATGTCATGGCTGGATAACCGGCTTTTTTCCACTTAGCAGTCCGAGGTACGCTGTAACTGTTTTGTGCGAGGACGGCGGATACGGAAACGAATGTGCGGCTCCGGTTTTTAAGGAAATTGCAGAGAGAATTACTGATATTTACGGATAAAAATTTATTCTTCTTTTTATAAAATTTTACGGAATTTTAAGAAAAAAAGATTGACTTTTTCCGTATATTTGGTATAATATTAGAAGAATATTGTTTTGGGCTGTGACAGGAATAATTGCATGGATTATACTTCAGAGAAAAAGCGGTCGGTGCGAGCTTTTGTATAAAATGCAAGCGCTACCCTTGAGCTTTCCGCTGAAAAGCGGACGTTTTTTCCGCGTTAAGGAAAACAAAAGGAAAGCTTTATGCTTTTGAATTTTGGGTGGTACCACGAGCCTTCGTCCCATTACTGCGGACGGGGGCTTTTATTTCAGTTAAAGCAATAAAATATAATGATTGGAGAGCGTATATATGAAATGGCGTGGAGTCAATGAACTCAGAGAAATGTATCTTTCATTTTTTGAAAGTAAGAATCATACAAGAATGGCAAGCGCGTCCCTGATTCCGCAGGGGGACAACAGTCTTTTGCTGATAAATTCAGGCATGGCGCCTTTAAAGAAATTTTTTCTCGGACAGGCTGTTCCTCCTAATAAAAGAGTAACGACTTGTCAGAAGTGTATCAGAACTCCCGATATAGAAAGAGTAGGCAAAACCTCAAGACACGGTACATATTTTGAAATGCTCGGTAATTTTTCTTTCGGAGACTATTTTAAGATAGAAGCTATTGAATGGGCGTGGGAATTTTTTACTAAAGCGCTTGAGCTTCCTGTTGAAAAGCTATATGTGTCTGTATACGAGGATGACGACGAAGCATATGATCTCTGGACAAAGCGTATAGGCGTTGCGCCGGATCATATGACAAGGCTTGGCAAAGAGGATAATTTCTGGGAACATGGCTCCGGACCTTGCGGACCTTGTTCTGAGATATATTTTGACAGAGGAGACGAACATGGCTGCGGCTCTCCTGACTGTAAGGTTGGCTGTGACTGCGATAGGTTTGTTGAAGTCTGGAATCTTGTTTTCAGCCAGTTTGACAGCGATGGAAAGGGAAATTATGCCCTTATGGAGCATCCTAATATTGACACCGGTATGGGACTTGAAAGACTTGCATGTGTGATTCAGGGAGTCGATAACCTTTTTGAAGTTGATACCGTTAAAAATATTATGAATAAAATATGTGAAATAGCTGGCGTAAGGTATAAAGAAAATGAAAGTACAGATGTTTCGCTCCGTGTTATAACTGATCACATAAGAAGTACTACATTTATGGTGGGAGACGGA
>ENA-OQCO01000939-OQCO01000939.1-human-gut-metagenome-genome-assembly--contig:-NODE-939-length-13221-cov-1.375057_pt1 | contig 13221 bp, 18 predicted proteins | sample MGYA00242500_ERZ504582 | MGnify/ENA primary metagenome ERZ504582 (study PRJEB26092, sample SAMD00036346) | human gut metagenome | host: Homo sapiens | study: EMG produced TPA metagenomics assembly of...
CAATTAATGAACAGAATATTGTAACAAACAAAATTAACAGCTATTTTGAGTTTATTGATTACCTTGAAAAAGAAAAATCAAATCTCTAAACCGTAATCCAATCCACCAAATCCAAAATTCTCGACCTTGCAATCAGAGGAAAACTTGTACCGCAGGACCCGAATGATGAGCCTGCGAGCGTACTGCTTGAACGCATAAGAGCTGAGAAAGAAGAACTCATAAAACAGGGCAAAATCAAGCGTGATAAGAAGGAATCTGTTATCTTTAAAGGTGAGGATAACTTATGTTATCAGAAATATTTTCAGTACTGCAACTTATTTTTACGAAAAGTTAGTTGCTATTTTGAATAATAATGACATTGAAAATCATAGTCCGTATAAGCTTATTTTCCCTTATAAATTTGCTTAGCTATATTTGTTATCGATGAGTTTTTTTCTTACTCATTCACTCCGATTTTTGCAGAATAATTCCGCATATTTTTCTGGAAAGCAATAGACTTTTATGTTAACCGTTAAAACCTTTCGCAACTTCTACAGGCTAATTGTCATTCGTCGAATTACAGTTAATCAACAAACATTTTCATTAACGGACTGATCCATTTATTTCTATGATAGGCGCAAACAGCGGATATCTTCAATATTGGTATTGATTGTAACTAAACTGTCGCTCATCAATTCATCTTCCACAACAGAACAGTCTATTAGTTTATAGAGACAGCGATACAAACGCTATCTGAAAGAGCATCACAAGATTACATGCACAAATCTGTTCACAGGCGCAGTCTGAACAGCTACCTTACTGATATTGACCGGCAAAAGCTGGAGATGTTTCTTCAGCTGATAAAGAAGATGGCAGAGCGTGAGGATATCACGGAAAAACTCAAAGTCGAAAATCAGTGGATGGGTTAGAAGAATAAATAATATCCAAGTCAGAGAAAAGGAGATTGTTAATAACGAATTGATTTGCTCATAGTAAAAAGCAGAGGAAGAATGGTACAAAAGCTACTATCTTTCCCCTCACTTTTAGTCTGATATAAGACATATCCTAAGTCCGATTGTCCAATCGGTAGAACTGTAAAAATATCTGCCAGTGGTGGTAAACAGATAGGACTCCGAGTCAAAGCTATGGTAATTGCTTCCGCCACGCTTCACATAATTTCGTCCGCTTGTGTTTTGTGGGTTAGTCTGTTCTTCCGCTGAATAATCTCCGCCGTAATCGTCCACCCATTCATAAGCGTTGCCGCTCATGTCATAAAGACCAAGTTCATTCGGCGCTTTCGTCTTTACATCAATAGGGGCGTTGCTACCGGAATTTTCATAAGTAACAGCGACTTCGTTAATATCGTTGCTACCAGAATAAAGATAGCCCTTACTCAAATTTCCGCCTTTTGCGGCAAATTCCCATTGTGCCTCGGTAGGCAGACGAAAACGCATATCATCGGAGATTAAGCCTGCTCACAAGCGATTTCTGTAAGCCTGTCAACAAAGGTATGAGCTTCGTTCCATGTTACGCTTGTTTTCGGGTTAGTGTTGCTGCCGCCGCCATTACCCATAACGGCGTTCCATAAGGCTTCTGTTACCTCTGTTTCTCCCATAAGATAGTCCTGTGTCAAAGTAACTTTGTGGGCAGGAGATTCGCTGAAGGCAACATTTGTATTATCTGATCCCATTGTGAAAGTCCCTGCCTCTACCAGTATCATTTGAAATCTATACCCTTTATGGTATAGATTGTAGTTTTCAACGCTGTATCAGTTTGCATTGTTGGATTTGTTTGCTCATTGCTTGTGGTCTGTTCGGTTGAAGCAGTTTCCAATTCTGTTTTGTTATCCTCATTTGACACACTGTAATGACTATCGCTCATATCACTTCCTCCTGTTGTATTACTTCCGCATCCTGCAAGGCTGAATATAACAGCCATACACATTGCGATACACCGTATTTGTTTTCTCATTACGCTAACCTCCTTACTTTTTTATGCGGAAAATCTTGCGGTGAGCAGATTCCGTCTGCCGCCATCTTTCCGCCGAATACAGGGAACATACTGAAATCGCCATAATTCTTGATTTTCTCGGCGTATTTCAGCGTTTCCATATCTTCATTTGAAATCTCAAAACTCATCTGCGCATTGTCTGCCATATGTGCCGGATTTGCCGTTTTCGGCAAGGGCAATGTCCCTAATTGCAAACAATAACGGATACAAAGCTGCGGAACAGAAACGCCATATTTTTTTGCCATATCTGCCATGCGACTGTTTTTCAACATTTCTCCGTGTGCAACGGGAGAATAGGCTTCCACAAGAATATCGTTCCTTTTGCAGTAATCAATCAAGTCAAGCGGCGTGTTCCCAATATGGCAAAGAATTTGATTAACAACAGGCTTTACCTTTCCATTTTTCAGAATATTGTCAAGGTCAATTTCCTCAAAGTTTGAAACGCCGATAGCTTTTAATTTGCCCTCATAATGTGCTTCTTCCAAAGCCCGCCACGCTTCAAGATTACCCTCAAAGAAATGTTCTCCATTGTGAAAATCCGTCCACGGCTGAGGAGCGTGGATAATCATTAGATCAAAATAGTCCAGTCCCGATACCCGTAAAGATTCTGCAATGGCTTCTTTTGCTTCCTTATAAGTTTTGTAGAACGCCTGCAATTTGGTTGTCACAAACAGTTCCTCACGGGAAACGCCGCAAGTGCGGATGCCTTCGCCCACGCCTCTTTCATTATCATAGCCTTGCGCTGTGTCAATATGGCGATAACCGATTTTTACAGCGTCCCTTACTGCCTGTGCCGCCTTATCATCGGGGATTTCCCAAGTGCCAAGTCCGAGTTTCGGAATTTTCATTCCATTAGAAAGTGTGTAAGTATCATTCAAAATCATAATAATCTCTCCTTTTTTATTTTGCTTTTTGCAGTACATAATCAATCTGATACAGTCTGTTTTGGTCGCTGTGTAAATCGTTTAGTATTTCCCCACGATATTGTCTAAGCAGCCGTATTCCCTTTGTCGTCTGTCCTTTTCGGATAGACTCAATAACAGAACACTTTATTTCCTTGTCAATATCAAGTTCCGATACACATTTTATAGCTCCTCTGTTTTTTGAGTTTCATCTGCCAATCTTGCATTCCTCCTTTGTCTTACCAAGTTTCATATCTTTCGCCTGTGTCCAAATCTGCGATTTTCTGCATTTCCTCCTCGGTCAGTTCAAAATCGAAAATGTCGTAGTTTTCGGTAATATGGTCGGGATTGCTTGAGCCGGGAATTGTGATATATCCTGCCTGCAAATGCCACCGCAGGATAATCTGCGCTCCTGTTTTTCCGTGCACTTCTGCAATTTCCGCAATGACTTCATTGTTCATTGAATCCGAGGTGTGTCCTCTGCCTCCAAAGGGATAGTAAGATTCAATAATCACGCCAAACTGTTTTACATAGCTTTGAAACTCTGTATTTTGGAAAAAGATATGGTTTTCATTTTGAATAACAGCGAGCATTATTTTGGCGTTTTCTGTAATACGCTCGAAATCCTCCTGTATGTAATAATTTGAAATCCCCAATGACCGGACAATGCCCTTATCTATGGCATTTTCAATCGCCCGATACAATTCTTTTTCATCAACTCCCTGCTGATGGATTAGAAATAAATCAATGTAGCCAAGACCAAGCGTTTCATTTGCTTTTTCGATAGCGGCGTCATAATCATCATATCCCCAAGGCACCAGTTTCGTTGTAATAAACACTTCCTCACGGGTTACAATTCCCTCATCAATCGCTCGTCGCACTCATTTTCCAACGCCTTCTTCATTGCCATACATATTTGCTGTGTCAATCAGTCGATACCCGTCTTTCAGAGCGTGATAAACAGAATTTTCAACGGTTTCATCATCCTGCGTCCAAGTTCCAAGACCGATAATCGGCATTTCATAGCCGCTGTTCAAAAGTACTGTTTTCAATTCAAAATCAAAATCAGTATTTGAAAAATTGTCCGCCGTCTGATTATTATCCACATTCGACTGGCTTTGTGACTGGTTGGCTGACGCTTCTTCCTGTTTTGTCGATGTGTCTGTATTGCTGCACCCTGCAAGATCAAAAACAATAAACAACAGCCCCAAAACAAAAGCTTTCCAATTCTTTTTATTCATTTAAGCGCACCTCCTTTGCATTTTTATTATAGCAAAAGCCCTTTCCTATTACAAATAGTTGTTTTTCATACGTTCCTATGCTTTACATTCATAGAAAGATGTGCTATAATTTCATTAGTTAAACGGAGGTAGGATTATGGAAATTCGTGTACTCAAATATTTCATTACTGTTGCACAGGAGGAAAATATGACAAGAGCAGCGGAAGTGCTGCATACCACACAGTCTAATTTATCAAGGCAGCTTGCCGAACTTGAAAATTCAGTAGGAAAAAAGTTGTTTGAACGGGGAAGCAGAAAAATAACGCTCACGGAGGAGGGTATGTTTCTCCGCAAGCGTGCAAAAGAAATTATAGAATTAACCGAACGAACGGAAGATGATTTGAAAACCTTTAATGAAATTGTCAGCGGTGTTGTACATATCGGCGCTATTGAAACGCAGACAATGAAAATGATTGCAAACTGTATTATGTCGCTCAAAGAATCCCACCCACAAATTACTTATGATTTTTTCAGTGGAAGCATTGCGGAGATTACAGACGGTTTGAATAAGGGTTTGCTTGACTTTGGGTTGCTTGTCGCACCTGTGGATATGCAGAAGTTTGATTATATCAAGCTACCCAAAAATGATATATTTGGATTGCTTATGCGTAACGATTGCCCGCTTGCTTCTTTACAGACTGTTCACCCAGAGGACATCGGGGATTTGCCCGTATGGGTAGCACACCAGCAGCTTGAGGGAAATGTTTTATCCGGCTGGCTTGGGCGTGATGTGCAGAGTTTGAATATTGTTTCTACATTCAATCTGATTACTACGCCTCTATGATGATAGAAGAAGGCTTTGGTATGGCGTTTACCTTTGACAACCTTGTAAACATACCCGAAAAAAGCAATCTGTGTTTCCGTCCGCTTGAACCAAAAGTAGAGGCAGAGCTTTATCTTGTTTGGAAGAAATTTCAGATGTTTACAAAGCCTGCGGAGCTGTTTCTTGAAAGTGTCCAAAAAAAAATATTGTTTCTCACAAATTTTGAAAATGTGTTAGAATAACCAACTATGTGTTCCATTAATTTATTCAACATACCAAAATCAAATGGTATTCCCGTTTCCTCGTAAAATACTCAAAAACCTTTGAAAAAACATTATCGAATATACATTCTGTTAAGGTTGCCGGATCTTGTATGTTTCGTATATTCAGAGAAACATATTTCATATTCCACACAAATATTTCCCCGGTGAAAATGCGGAACTGAAAATTGAATTTATACGCAAAATTGTTGCGCCTTGCGAATAGATTTCTGCATCCTGATGCAGTATAATGTTTGAATATAGAAAAATCGACGGCAAAAGTGAGAAAGCAAAGCCGTTCCAAAAGCATAAGAAATAAATAAGCTTAGGAGAAAAGAAGCTATGACAACTACAAACACAAGGGATAAGTCTGTCCCCGCAACAAACAAGACCTCTGCATTCATTTCAAATTCTGGTATCAACGTCAAAGTGACATACCTCGATGCAGTTTCCGAAGCCGTACGCTGACAAAAAATAAACAGAATGTATGATATTCTCACCGGTGCAATGTGCAGCACAGAAAATGCAGAAAACAGCAGTTAACCGGATAATATGCCGAAAATGGCTTGCAATATTCGGTGGTCTGCGCTAATATTATAACAGCAAAACCGACTGTCCGATTGCAAACACAATATCGGAGGTCAAAATGACAACAAAAACAAATACAAACGGAATCACAGCTATCTATGTCCGCCGTTCCGTCAGCGACAAAGACAGGGGGAACAACACCCTTTCGATAGCTGCACAGAAAGAGGAATGTGTGAAATTTGCAGGTAAATGCGATTATCAGATTTACTGCAATGACGGAAAATCGGGTAAGGATATTGCTCACCGTCCTGCATTTTAGCAGATGATGCAGGACGCTCGCAACGGACTTCTCAGCCGTATTATCGTCAAGAAATATGACAGATTTTCCCAAAATATGCGTGAATATCTCAACATCATCGACGAACTGGATAAGTACGGCGTTACCGTCTATTCTCTCTCTGAGCCGTTCAACACGGCTACCAAAGAGGGACGTATGATGCGTAACAATCGGCTAAACTTCGCTGAGTTTGAACGTGAAACCATTGCCGCAAGAGTTGCCGATGCTTTCAGACAAAAGCAAGAGAAACCGGCTTTTATCATGGCGGTAAAATCCAGTTTGGGTACATATCCGAAAGACGCACCGTCAACGGAAAAACAGGCTCTGTGCTTGTTCCCTCGGAGAATGCCGAAGCTGTGAGATTGGCATAAGATTGACCTCCTTTGGAAATTGTTTTTCGGGCAATAAAAAAGCGCCTCTGATTAAATATCAGAAACGCTAAATAATTGTAAAACCTTATTGTCAGTAGCAGGATTTACCACGATATTAAATTATTAGTTTATGGAAAGCCGCAAAAGTCAATACAGTACAGTTTGAAACGATAAGCTCCCCATGTTATTAAGTAATTTGTTTTTTTATGTCTGACAGAATATGCGTTTACCCCCGAATCAAAATTTTACTAATATCACATGATTATCTCCGGCTTATATTCCTCCAGCCAGTATTCAAATTGGAGCATATACGCCGTAAGCTGGACCGCTGTCATAAGCTGTCCGAACCAAGGCTTTCCGTATTCATTCGGAGCCTTGAGAAATTTCATTACCTTCCTGCCGTCAACAAATTCGTTTATCGGATTATTTTTGTTGTTCACTATACCTGTAAGTCTTTCGGAAAGTATTTTTTCATAAGCGGGATTATAGGTTTTAGGGTACGGGCTTTTTTTGCGGTATAGCAGTTCATGGGGAACAATGTCCTTAAAAGCGTCGCGAAGAAGCGATTTTTCAACGCCGTTTCTGCGTTTCATCTCCCACGGAACATTGAACACATATTCCATAATTCTGTGGTCGGCAAAGGGTACTCTCGCCTCTAGCCCGGAATACATACTGGTTCTGTCCATTCGGTCAAGAAGAGTCTGCATAAACCATTTTATGTTTAGATACGTTATCTCTCTTCGCCTTTTTTCTTCCTGAGATTCACCCTCCAAAATCGGCGCCTGCTTTACGGATTCAATGTATCTTTTACTTACATATTCTTCTAAATCAAGTTTTTTTATAAAATCATCATGCAAAAGACACTGCCTTACTGAAATATTTTTAGACCACGGAAAGCCGTTCCCCATAAGCAGATCCTCACGATAAAACCACGGATAACCGCCGAAAATCTCGTCGGCACATTCTCCTGTAAGAGCAACCTTATTCTTCTCTTTCACAAGACTGCAAAAATACAGCATAGAGCGTCTACATCAGCCATGCCGGGTAAATCCTTTACTTTCATGGCGTCAAAAAGCAAGTCCGCAAGATTTTCCTCATCACATTCAAGATAGGTATGGTTTGTGTTTATGTGACCAAGCATAATGTCTACATAAGGTCTGTCGCGCTCAGGCTGAAAGCTGTTTGAGGTAAAATATTTGTCATTGCCGGAAAAATCGAATGAAAATGTATTTAGCTTTCCGCCAGACCTTTCCATATAAGACGCCGAAACAGCAGTAACTATACTCGAATCAATTCCGCCTGAAAGAAAGCTGCAAACCGGGACGTCCGACACCATTTGACTTGTTATCGCGTCCCTCACAAGATAAGAAACCTTGTCAACCGTTTCAGCGTAGCTGTCTTTATGAACCTTACTTTTCAAGTCCCAGTATTTATGTAACGTCAAGCCGCTTTCAGAAAATACAGCAAAATGCCCCGGTACTATTTCTGAAACATCGTCGAAAACTCCGCAGCCATGAGTTCTTGCCGGACCTACGCCGAATATTTCACGGAATCCGTTTATGCTTATACGAGGTTTAATATCAGGATGCGCAAACAGTCCCTTTATCTCGGAGGCAAAAATCAGTTCGCCGTTTTGCTCTGTGTAAAAAAGCGGTTTTACACCCGCCCTATCCCTTGCAAGCATGAGGGTATTATTTCCGCCGTCCCAAATCGCAAAGGCAAATATACCGTTCAGATAGTCAACGCACCGCGTACCATACTGCATATACAAAAGCAATATTACCTCTGTGTCACAAGTGGTTTCAAATTTATATCCCAGCGATTTCAGGCGGAGTGTAAGCTCGCCGGTGTTGTAGATCTCTCCGTTAAATACTATTATGTACTCTGCGCCATCGCGCGATTTTATCATAGGCTGAGCGCCGCCTGAGATGTCCCTAATGGAAAGCCGCGTATGACTGAATCCAACGTTTCTTCTCAGACATTCGCCCGTCTGGTCATTTCCTCTGTACGCAAATGATTGTCTCATCTTTTTTAATATATCAATACGGCTTTTAAAGTAATTTTCAATAGCTGTGTAATCCTTATCAAAACTGCTGAATCCGGCTATTCCACACATATTTATCCCTCCAAAATAATACTGAATCATATTGATTCCATGAATTATTATATGTGCGGAGAGAGAAAAAGTTCAAATCAATTTTACTATTTTAACAACCTTCCGGCATACGTTTCCAACCTCAAACCTGACATTCATTCAGCGTATATGTTTACTAAAATCCAATCTTTATTATTTTGCATATATTTTCCATAATAAACTTTTCTGCGCTCCTGATCTTCGGGATCTGAGCTTACTGGACAATAAGTTGCTGCTTTTAATTTTTGCATTACAATTTCCTACTTTTTAATAAAAATAAAAGAGAGTTCAACTTATAGGATTTGAACTCTCGTTTTTTTGTGGTTTTCGAATAACAAAAAGCTGCATTTTTGTGCAATTTACACTAAAATGCAACTTTCAATTTGGTGCCGGTGGCGGGGGTCGAACCCGCACTCTGTTGCCAGAACGGGATTTTGAGTCCCGCGCGTCTGCCAATTCCACCACACCGGCAAATTATAAACGCATTAGATAAAAAAATACCTGTTGCATCCAAGAAAAATTTAAATTGTAAATGAAACGAACTGAAATTCGGTAGTCATTTTGGTAGAAAAAATGTAAATCGAAAAAAGTTTTTCTACCAAATGTGTAAGCCGAAACTAATAAAACACCGATAAATAGCGCACTTCAAAAGGGGATAAAATCAAGAACAAGCAAAATTCAAAAAAACACCACATAATTTTGAATCCAGCATGCCTGTCAATTCCATCACACCGCTACATTTAACTATACTATTATAGCATTATATTCCGGAATTGTCAAGCGTTATATATCCTTAACTTTATAATTCTCCATTTTTTCTTTTTATAAATCTAATATCTATTCCGACAAACTCAAGGCAGTCGTATGTAGTAAGCAATCTTGATACTATTCTATCGTCATATTTTTTCTGTATACCTTCATGATTAAGGTTAGTGCTAATAATAGTAGGCAATCCCTTATTCATTCTTGTATTTATAATATTATACATGGTTGAAATATAAAATGGGGTATCAAATTCTGAACCAAGATCGTCGAGTATAAGCAAATCAGAAGACAGCAGCATTTCAAGAGTATCCACACCGCTTGTATCACGGCCAAAGTGTTCCTTTTCGATTCTTCTCAGATAATTTAAAGACGAATCGTAAAGAACATTAAAACCCTTTTTAAGCACTTCGTTAGCAATCGACAGCGATAAATGAGTTTTACCAAGACCGGTTTTGCCAAACATCAAAATATTATGAGATGACAATGTAAAATTATCGGCATAATTTTTACAGTAATTAAAAATTTTGCTCATAATATCCCTATATTCTGCCGTCTCCTCTGTTGTTTTCCCCTGATAATAATTAAGCTTAAAGCTATCAAAGCTGCAAAGCTGTATCTGTGAGCCGGCATTCATTTTGCCTACTGAAAGTCTTGCTATCAAACTTTTAAAGCATGTACATTTTTGATTTCCAACAAAACCGGTATCAGCGCATTCACTGCATGTATACTTAATCTTAAGATAGTCTTCAGGATAACCGTATTGAATAAGAAGCGATTTTACCATAAGCTGAGCCTGAAAGTTTTTATCTTTCATTTCCTGTATTCTTGCAGAAACATTTTCTCCGCTTTTAATAATATTTAAAATTTCCATACCTGTACGTGCAAGTTGACTGTTTATTTCACCGATTTCAGGTATTTTAGTATTTATTTCTTCAAAATGAAGGTCATTTAATGCCTTAGCCCTGTTTCTTCTTTGTCTTATAATATCAATAGCCTTATTTAATATTTCTTTATTTTCACCCATCATTTATCACCAAAATTATTCACAAACGATTTTAATTCATTTAAATCATAGGAATGCTCGCTTTCCCTTTCTGTCCTTGCATTACGTTTATTATTACCGCCGTCAATTTTTGCTTTAGTAATAAGTCCCTGCGAATACCAATTTTCCAATACCTTATTTATATAAGGAAAATTTAATTTATCTATCGCCTCAATTGTTTTTTCATATGCATATTCAATCAGTTCAAGGCTATAACCTTTTTTCTTCCAGCTATCAATTAACTCCTGCTGCTTTGCGGTAGGGCGTCTTGTCATACCGAATGCCTTCATAATCCTGCCGTTGAATGTGTTCTTTTCTTCCTGTGCCTTTATTTCATCCTGAACAAGCTCAAGAGTATTGATTCCTTTTTCGGACCAGTCTGACGCCAAAGTTTCTATGTATTTGATACTCCCCTTTCTATAGAAATACAGTATGCCGCTATAGTTATAAGTACGTCTGCCGACAAACCAAGATAATCATGCATCCATATAAAGGATCTCTGCTCCGTATGGTTTAAGGGACGTCCGAAGCTGGCCTCAGCCATATTAAACATTACTCTTACATCTTCTGAATTTTCTACTCTCTGCGCTATCTCGGAGGGCTTCAAGCTATAACCGGTTCCAGAAGGTATACTGCTTTTTTTAACCGGAGCTGCAATTTTTTCTTCTGAAACAGGCTCAGAAACGGAAGAACTAATCAACGGTTTTTCGTCTCTTTTAAGTATATTCGCATTTTCCCAGAATATAAACGCTTCTTCTATCTGGTTTATATTAAGATTAAGAGCACAGGCCGCTTCGTCTGACGCAAGCTTCTTTCCGTTATTCCGTAAAATATATAAAAGAACCTTTAATGAGGCTTCATTAGCTAACTTTATATAATTATCAACAACTGCATTAGGGACGGCAAAAACAGCTCCCCAGCTACCGGCATTTACAAAATATTCCATACGGTTAAAAACTCCTAAACTCCTTTTGCGCGCAGAAGCTCCTCCTCCGCACTTTTCAGCATTGTACGGCTGGGATTATCTCCGCCCATTATACGTGCTATTTCCCTTATGCGCCCTTCAAAATCAAGAGGAATCACATTAGTAACTGTCCTGTCGTTTACAGTATTTTTTTCTATAAGCAAATGACTGTCGGCCATAACCGCAAGCTGCGATAAATGAGTTACGCATAAAATCTGTCTAATTTTGCTCATCTGCTTTATTTTAATACCTATTTTTTGAGCCGCGCGTCCGCTGACGCCGGTGTCAATTTCGTCAAAAATAAGAGTTGGTATAGAATCCTTCTCCGCTATAACGCTTTTTAAAGCAAGCATTATTCTTGAAAGCTCGCCTCCGGAGGCAATTCTGGCAATCGGCTTGGGCGCTTCTCCCTTATTAGCTGAAATTAAAAATTCTATATTATCCATACCGTTTACAGTAAGCTTACCCTTTTCTTGACCGACCTCTATAATAACGTTAGGCATATCCAGAAACTGCAGTTCTTTTTTAACCTGCTCTTTAAATTTCTTTCCCGCTTCTTCCCTATGAACAGAAAGCTTTTTGGCTTTTTCCGTAACCTCATGCAGAAGCTTATCCTTTTCAGCAGATAAAATTTTAAGCGACTCATCAGAAAATTCAATTGTTTCAAGCTCTGAAAGCGAATCCTCAAAAAGCTTGAGAAGCTCCTTAAATCCGCAGTTATATTTTTTCATAGCCATATTTATTTTATTATAGCGGTTCGTTATATAATCAAATCTTCTTTCATCAATGTCAAGAGAGTCTTCTATTCTGTTAAGCTCGTCCGAAATATCGCTAAGCTCGATCCTTGCCGCAGTCAATCTTTCAAGCAGTTCTCCGGTTTCAGCAGAAACATCCGTTATTCCGCCGAGTTCTTCCTCGCATGACAATATCATATCAAGAACATTTTCAGAATTTTCACCGGTTAAAATTATACCGGCATTTCCTGCCGCTCTGGCTATTCTGTCAACATTCTGTATCATATTATATTCACGCTCAAGCTCGTCGTATTCCAGAGTCTGTAATTCCAGCTCCTTAAGCTCGTCGACGCGATCTTTTAATATAATTAATCTATCGCGCTTTTCAATACGGTTTTTTTTCATTTCACCGATTTTTTTTGCCATAGACTGCAGGCGTCTAAAGCTATCCCTGTAATCTTCAAGAATATCTGCGCTTTCTCCGAAACTGTCAAGTACGTCAATATGACGTTCGGGAGATAATAGTATCTGATTATCATGCTGTCCGTGAATGGTTATAAGCAGTTCTCCTATTTCCCTAAGAACCGAAACCGTAGTAGTACGGGAATTTATTCTGGCTACGCTTCCTCCGTCTGCTGCAATTTCTCTTGTAACTGTAATTTCGCCGTCCGTATGAGCTATTCCAAGCTCGTCTAATTTATCGCAGACGTTTTTCCAAGCTTTGAAATAGGGCTGTTATAACAGCTTTTTTACTTCCCGTTCTGACAATATCTTTTGTAACCCTCTGCCCTAAAACAGCGTTTATCCCATTTATCAATATTGATTTTCCGGCTCCCGTTTCACCGGTAAAAACATTGAAGGAATCCGAAAAAGGTATAACGGCTTTTTCAATTACAGCAAGATTTTCTATGTAAATCTCTTTCAGCATATTAAGCCCCCCATACTAATTCCTTGAATGTTTTTACAAGCTTTCGGGCGTCCGCTTCGCTTCTCATCAAAATAAAAATAGTATCGTCGCCGGCAATCGTACCAACTATCCCGTTGTAATCCATGCTGTCAAGAGCCGCACAGGCAGCCTGAGCCATTCCGGTATGACATTTTACAACAACAGTATTTACCGCAAAATCTATATCCGTTACAGTATCCTTAAAT
>ENA-OQCO01000942-OQCO01000942.1-human-gut-metagenome-genome-assembly--contig:-NODE-942-length-13171-cov-4.565087_pt1 | contig 13171 bp, 11 predicted proteins | sample MGYA00242500_ERZ504582 | MGnify/ENA primary metagenome ERZ504582 (study PRJEB26092, sample SAMD00036346) | human gut metagenome | host: Homo sapiens | study: EMG produced TPA metagenomics assembly of...
CGGCGGCAAAATCAACCGCGTCGATTATGCACTTGATCCCATCCACATTCACCGTCGCACCGACAGGAATGTAATCTGCGGCTTTGAGTTCCTTGAAGGTCTCGCCGTCCTTGCTGAGAAAGACATCCGCGCCGGACTGCCAGAGCTTCTTTGATGCTGCTACCCACGCAGCTTCACGGAAGCCGGTCACCGGCATGGAGGGCTTGCCGCGCACCTTCTTCTCAAGGAGTTTTGTGCCGAGAAGCGGCGCGGCTTTCTTTGCGTCCTTGCCGTACAGCTCAAAATAGCCGTTCTGAGCAAAGCAGACCAGCGCGTCCGGATGAGCCTTTTTGACTGCCTCATACTTGCGGAGTTCTGCAACGGGCAGAGGTGAAAGCGCCTCTGTCCTTTCTGCATCCGGCATTCTGTCACGGCGGCTTTTCTGTTTGGACAGCACTTCCGCCAGAGCCTCCGCGTCCTTCGGGAGCGTCCGGTGGGCTTGTACGCCGCCATGCTCACCGACCAGAGTCATTGCCTCATCGAAGCTGCTGCGGCAGGGGGCTTCCAGCACAAAGCCATCTGCGAAGGTCAGCCGGTCATGATCCGGCGCAACCGAGTTCTGCGCCACATTTGCCGCCTGTTCCCGGTAATTGATCTCAAAGACATCTCCGAACACCTTGCCGCGCTTAACGGCTTTCGGGACAATGACGCGGGCAACGCACTCGTCGTAGGTCTGTTCCGCATAAAAACGGAAGGTGCTGTGATCTCGCGTTCCCTGAATGAAGACCTGATTTTCATTGAGGCAGTGCGTTCCATGCGGACGGCAGAACCACATCAGCGTCTTGTCCTCGGGATTCTGGCTTTCGGCAGCGCGGCGGATGATGCGCTTGTCGATGTCGAAGTCTTCCTTGTAGCTGTCTACATGACTGTCCACGAGCTTCTGCAGCTCCGCAACGATGTCAACGTCTGTGTATTTCTTCATGCGTCTCCTTTCTCACAACTCCATGTCGTGTGTTTTGGATTTGACCGGGGACTTCTTCTCCGGCTGCTGTTTTGCGGCAGTCCTGAGCTGATCGCGGATGGAGGGCTTTTCCTGCTTCTGCTCCTGCCTGACGTATTCCAGCGTCGGCATCAGCTCACGGTAGCAGCCCTGTGTTTTCCGCGCCGCATGACGGCGATGGATTTTGAACAGCGGCTCACCGTTCTGCGTGACCGTGTTGCCCTCGATTCTGACGCCGTTCCGTGCCAACAGATTGAAGGAATGGTTGGAAGCGCGATAGGATGCCCGCATTCCGTCGTTGTTATAGGCGATCTGCCCCTTGAGCGTGTCCATGACGGCGACTTTGATCTCTTTCTCTTCGGCGGTCAGACGGTGTGCCTTCGGTGCTTTTTCCGCTTCCTCCGGCGAGGGAGCAAAGGGAGACTTAACCTCCACGGTCTTTACCTCAATAGAGGTAATCTCATCATTCTCCCATGCAACGACCTCCGGGTCTCTTTCCTCCGTTTTCTCAGAAACAGCTTCCTTCTGGGGTTCGGTCTGCTGACGGAACGCATCCACGAAAAGTGCCGTCAGTCCGGGATTGGGTTTATCCACAAGGAAGCGGGTGGCGTTTTCGGGGCAGACATCAACGGTCTTTGCCCATTCCTTGAGGGGCTGGGGAATGCGCCCGTCAAAGTCTTTCTGCTGAATGGTGTTTGCAAGGACATATCGGACACGCTCCGGAGAGAACTGCTCAAGGACGCTTTTCACAGCAGCATCCGCATCCAGCCGGTTGTCTCCGTAGTTAGAACTGATTGCCGCCTCAATCGCACGGCGGCATTCCACGTTTGCAGCGAGAGAAGCACGATATGACTCCAGCTCATCGGCTTCATAGGCGTAATTCGCCGTCTCGCGGTAAATGGGTACTTCCGGCTTTTCCTCCGGAACGGATTCCTTTACGGGAGCTTCGGCTTCCTTCTCTGCGGACTGCGTTTTTTCTGCCAGCAGCACCTTGAGCTTGGCGTCAATGCCCTCGATCATCTCAGCCGCCGTCTTGCGGATGGTGTCCAGAGAGCTTTTCAGTTCCTTGGTTTCCTTGCCGGATGACCAACCGGCGATATAGCCAAAGGAGTAGTCCGAGGTTTCAATGCCGTAACGCTGGCAGACGGTGTAGGCAACGCTTTCCGCTTCAACCTCCTTGGTGTGCCGATCCTTCTTATCTTCTGGCGCGGCTTTCTCATCCGGCTTGACGGCGTGGAGCTTCGCGTGGGCGATCTCGTGAATGGCGGTTTTGACCGTCTGGATTTCGCTCATGCCCTCCTGAATGGCAATGCGGCTTTCAACCGGAGAGAAGAATCCCTTTGCACCGCCCGGAATGTCCTCAAAGAAAATAGGGACGGGAGATTCCTGCCTGAGCGCGTCTAAGAACGCCTCGTAGTTTTCGACGGTGCCTTTCAGCTCATCGACGATGATGTCCGGAAGCTCCTTGCCGTCCGTCTGGGAAACATCAAAGACACTCACCACCTTGAAGGCAGGACGCAGAACCTCAACTGTTTCTGTGACAGCCTTCCCATCTGCGCCGATTACCGGTTTTTGTGTCAAAGGATCAATCTTCTCACGCTCTTCCTGTGCCTTGTACGGCGCGGGCGCAAGAATTTTGATGCCTTTTTCGCCCTTCATGACCTGACGGTCAAAGTTGCGCTGCCACGAGGTATAACCGGCAACATAGGTTGCCTCCGGCTTCTGCATCGCAATGAGCAGCGTGTTGTTGAAGGAATAGTTGTAGAACTTGGACATCGTGCGGAGGTATTCCTTGAACCGCTCGGATTCAAAAAGCTCCTTGATGCCCTGTTCCAGCTTGTCCGTGATTTCGCGGACTTGCTGTGCGTTTTTGTTTTCAGCCATCTCAAACCTCCATTTCTTATTTGCTTTTGGGAGAAGAAAAACCCGTCTGGGATTTGCTCAATAAACGAGCCTTTACCTCAGACGGGGTATCTCTGCGCGTCATCCGACGATGGAAGATGTTATCCTCGTTCTCCCATTCAATCAGCCGGTCAAACATCTCCGGATAATTTGTGACTATGTGCAGCAGTTCTTTGTCGCTTGCATTGGGGCAAAACCAGCAACCGTTTCTCCGGCAGTGAGTGTAGATTGGGGAAAGCAGCCCATGTTCCTGACAGAGCTTGTAGGCGTCCGCCTCGGTCATGCCGTATTTGGCAAGCAGACTGACCTCGTTATTCCATCCAGACGAGCAAGGCGTTTTGGCTCATCCTCCGCGATGCCGACATAGCTCACAGAGTCCGGCGAGAGTGCGGCATTGTACTTGCGGACTGGCGGGATTTTGCAGTCACGATTGACTGCACACATACCAGCCCATGCAAAGCCGCGAACCTCGCCCTTGTGCGGTCCGCGGGTGATGACATGATGGAACACCTCATCGTAGGTCTTGTCCGCGTGGAGAATGGTGAACTTGATGCCCAGCTCCTTTTCACAGAAGGGCTTGAGCCGGTCATAGATGAAATCCCGGTGTTCCGGGACTTCACCGCTTGTGTCTTTGTCGAACATGACCTCACTGAAAACCGCCTCGTCCAGCGGCTCATTGTGCTGTGCAGCCAGCAGGAGCGTCGCTACGCTGTCTTTGCCTCCGCTGCAAGAGGCAATATACTTCGGGCGGCTCATCGATCAAACTCCATCTTGAAGCTGACGTATTTGCCTCCGCTGTCATCCAGACGGATCACCGCATCGTAGAGCTGAGGCTTCTTCGGCGTGTAAAGCCCGGTCACTCGGCACCAGCCCTTGTCCAGTAGCTCCTTTGCAATCCTCTTGGTCAGCTTCTTTTTCTTGCTGGAAAAGAACTTGTTGTCTTCCCACAGGCAGAAGGAGCATTCCTTGTTCGAGCAGTAGAAATTGCCCTTGCCGACGTAGACCGGAGAGCCGCAGCGGGGACACTTGCCGATTTCCTCCTTACCCGTGCCGAAACGCTGGGCTTCGGCATCGGAGAGGAAGGGATAGGCTTTCACGAGATCCCCGGTCATCCGGACAATGCCGCTGAGGAAGGCGTCCGCATCTGCCTTGCCGCGTTCAATCTCCGTGAGCGTATTTTCCCATTCCGCCGTCATTTTGGGAGAAGTGATCTGTTCCGGCAGGACGCAGACGAGGTTGCAGCCGTCCTTTGTGGGAATGAGGGATTTGCCCTTGCGCTCTGCAAAGCCGGACCTCACCAGCTTTTCAATGATACCGGCGCGGGTTGCGGGAGTTCCGAGACCTTTCTTCTCGGTGTCATCGTCGAACTGATCGTTTCCGGCAGTCTCCATTGCAGACAGGAGCGTGTCTTCCGTGTACTGCTTCGGAGGCGTTGTGAAGTGTTCGGTGACGCTGGCAGATACACCATCCAGCATATCGCCCTCATGGACTTCGGGCAGGGACTTCACGGGATCGTCTTTTTCCTTCGCCTTGAGGGAAGCCTTGAACAGCTCTTCGATGGCTTTCCATCCGTTTTGAACGACGGTCTTGCCCTTTGTTTTGAACTCGTAGCCCTCGCAGGAGAGCGAGATCTGCGTTTCTGCGTAGGTGTGCTTCTCGCCGGTCGCACACAGAAGGCGCATCCCGACAAGATTGAGAATTTTCTGCTCCGACTGAGGGAGTGCGGAAACATCCTGCTTTTCAAGCTGGACGGTCGGGAGAATGGCATGGTGATCTGTGACCTTGCTGTTGTCGGTTACGCGGGCAATGTCCGGAGTAACCGAAACACCGGAGAAAAGCGGAAGCTGGCGGCAGACGATGGAAATGACCTGACGGGCAGTGTCCTCCATATCGTCCGTAATGAACTGGCTGTCCGTGCGCGGATAGGTCAGGAGCTTCTTTTCGTAGAGTGTTTGTACGAGATCGAGCGTCTGCTGGGCGGTGAAGCCGTAGTATCGGTTTGCCTCGCGCTGCAAGGTGGTCAGATCATAGAGCTTCGGAGGGTTGACGGTTTTCATCTCCCGCTTGAGAGAAGAAACGACGGCTTGCTTTTTCTCGCAAGCCGCCGCAATCTTCTTTGCTTCCTCTTCGGTTTTGACCTTTTCCAGATCGGCGGTCAGATCGCCCTTGCCGACGTGGACGTTGAAATACTTCTCCTTATGGAACGTGGAGATTTTCCCGTCACGCTCCACCAGCATTGCAAGGGTCGGCGTCTGGACGCGCCCGACCACCAGCTTCTTGTGATAGAGCGTGGTGAACAGGCGGGTGCCGTTGATACCGACAATCCAGTCTGCCTTCGAGCGGCTGAGTGCCGCTTCATAGAGACGGTCATATTCCTTGCCGTCCCGGAGATGATTGAAGCCTTCGCGGATGGCGGAGTCCTCCAACGAGCTGATCCACAGACGCTTGAAGGGCTTGGTGCATCCGGCTTTGTCGTAGACCAGCCGGAAGATCAGCTCACCCTCGCGTCCTGCATCGGTTGCGCAGACCAGCTCGGTGACGCGCTTGTCCTTCATGAGAGCGGACAGCACCTTGAACTGCTGTGCTTTGTCCTTCGTGACCTCAAACATCCAGCTTTCCGGAACAATAGGCAGATCGTCATACCGCCACTTGGCATACCGCTCATCGTAGGAGCTGGCGTCTGCCAGCTCCACCAGATGACCGAAGCACCACGAAACGATGTAATTGCCGCCCTCCATGTAGCCGTCCTTTCGGGTCGTCGCGCCCAGCACCTTTGCGATGGACTGGGCAACGCTGGGCTTTTCAGCAATGACTAAGATCAATTTTCATCACCTTCCGTTTCGGCATCCTCTGCAATCTGCGGTTCTTCATCCTCGTTGATGTACGGCTCTTCCTCGTAGCCTTCATCGTCGAAGAAGTCCATGTCCTCATCCTTGGGCTTTCTGCCCTTGACGAACTTGATATAGTAATAAGCTGCACCCGCAGCACCGGCAAGGGTAAAGATGACGAGGATCATGCCGACGTTGGACTTCTTTTCGGGTTTAGGGGCGGGAGCATCGGTTTCCGCATCCTTGTCTGGCTCAGGCGTAGCGGGGGCTGTGCCGGTGCATTCGCTCATGTTGGTCTTGCAGACCGGGCAGTCGGTGTTGACCTGACCGGCAGCGCATTTTTCCTTGCAGTTACAGGTAGTCAGAGCCGCCGCAGTATCATCATCCAGCAGCGCAAGCAGGTCGCTCTCATCGACCATGTTGAGGAAGTACGTCTGATACTGTTCCTCGTCCTCATTGATGGGTGCATCGTAGTCGATGACAACGAAAAAGGTATTGCCGTTCTTCGTCTGGACAGTGATGAACTGCTTGTTGGTTGCCTTGTCATAGAGCAAGTCGCGGGTGTAGGCGTTGCCCTCATCGTCAATCTGCTCACCCTTCGGCTTTTCCGGCGTGGGAGCGACTGCGGGCTGCTGTTCGGGCTGGGTTGCCTCCGTAACGGGAAGGTTCTGCTCGGTATCATCGGCATAGGCAAACGCCGTCACCGAGAAGCAGGACAGCACCATGACGCAGACCGCAAGGACGGTCAGAAAACGAAACTTCTTACGCATTGTCGATTACCTCCGTATTTTCAGCGGGCTTGGTGCCGCCCTTCATGGAAGACAGGAACACCATGATCTGATCCTTGTCCATCACCATAGAGCGCACGGTATTGATGATTTCAAGGTTTTCCAGCTCTGTCTTCTTGTCATACAGCTCCTTGAGCTGACCTTCGATTTCGGATTTCTTCTTTTCAGCCTTCTCGATGTCGGAGAGGACTTTCTGATACTTGGGATTCATGCAAAACTCCTTTCTTTTAATAGGCGGGTCTTCCGAAGGCGTAGAAATGCTGCTGCCAATAGGAAGAGTTGATGGACGTGTACTGAATGGGGTCGCCGCAGTGGATCATGACCCCATCACCGACGTAAATGCCAACGTGGGACACACCGGGGGTGTCATACGTCCCGACGAAAAAGATAAGATCACCGGGCTGTGCATTCGCCTTTGAGACCGGCGCACAGACATTGTAAAGCCCCTGTGCGCCCAGCCACCCGGTGTTCACAAGCCCGCTGTTCGTGAGAACATAGCTGACAAAGCCGGAGCAGTCAAAGGACGTGTCGGGATTGGAGCCGCCCCAGACATACGGATAGCCGAGATACTTTTCCGCCTCGGTAATCAGCGCTGCAAACTTCTCGTCGTTCAGGTATTCCGGGTTGACATCGTAGTCAGCGGGCGGATTTGTGATGTACTTGTCCACATAGGGAGAGTCACCGAACAGATCCTCGCGGTTGCCAAGCACCGACATATACGTTGCGTACATGGAAAGCTGTTCCTGAGACATGATGTAGACCGGGACATGGGAGAGATTGAAGTTTTCGAGCTTCACGTTGCAGATGTAGTAGTCATACGGGACGCGATAGGTTTCCGTGTGCGTGTTGCCGTCTGCATCCGTCCATGTGTCGGTTTCCGTTCGGTATCTGGTTTCGACGATAACCTCTTCGGTGAGGATGTACTGCTTTTCAAACAGCATTTGGAGCGTACCCTGCACCTCATCCAGCGTGAACTCGCCCTCGTGGAGAGCTGAGAGAATGGAGATCAGCACATAGGGGTCATGCTCAATATCATCCAGATCAAAGTGATACTCGTCATAGTCATGGTTACTTTCATAGTTATCCAGATAGCTTTGCAGCTCTTGCTCCATCCGGCAATACTGCGCCTCCGCGCCCAGCATCGCGTCATCCTCGCTGAGATAAGAGGAAGCGATAACCGACGAGCCGGTAGAAGTAAGCATCAAACACGAGCTGATTCCGGCACCGAGCAAAACGAGAAGGGCAATTCCGACGCCGATCCAGATGAAGACCTTCTTGTTCTTCTCAAAGAACTCCTTGATCTTGTCAGACGCCTTCTCACCGAGCTTCTTGCCGGTACTTTTTGTGGCAGTCCCGGCGGTCTGAGACCCGGCATTTCGAGCGGCGGCATACTCCTTCTTAATGTTCTGCTTCTGGTAGTGCTTGTTCATGTTCTGCTTCTTCATCTCAGGATGCTCCTGCTGATTTCTCTCATATTGGAGCTTCGCATCAGCAGCATCCGCCTTGTGTTCCAGCTTGGAGACCTTCTCATAAGGCTTGTTGACGCTGCTTTCCCGATGATGACGGAAATGCCTCGCAGCGGTCTCAGCGGCAATCTCTGTTTTATGCGCCGCCTCAACCGCCGTGTTTTCCTGTTCGACCTCATGGATTTTGCCGTGAATGCCGGAAGCGAGGGTGTCTCCGACCTTGCGGACGGTTTTATCTGCTTCAAATTGCAGCTTGTCTTTGCCCTTGGGCTTTTTCAGCTCATCCTCAAAATAAAGGCGGGTTTTGCCCTTGCCGGTCTCTTCATCGAAGACGCGCTCTTTCTTGAGGACCTTGTGCGTGGGCAGCTTTTCGCGGGCGGCATCCAGACGCTCATGCGCCTTTTCGGACTTCCTTTCGAGCTTCTGCATCCTCTTCGTGGGCGGGACTGCATCGTCCAAGATCGGCTTCGCAGAGGCGGTCTCCGCCGCTTGAGAGAGAACGGCATCCGCGTCAACGGCTTCCACCGCAGAGGTCTTGCGCAGCTATGCGTGACAACCGTTTCGGCAATCACCGTGCCGGTATGCGAAGAAACACCGTGCTGCTCCAAAACAGGGGGCTTGAACGGCGTCTCTGACACGGGCAGCGGTTCGGGTACATTCTGGGGTGGATGTTCTGCCTTTTTTTCGTCTGTGACTGACGCTTCGGAGGACGGCTGTGTGTCGTTATCCTCGGCGTGTTCCGCCTGAAACTGACGCTGTTGACGGCGCATCTGCACCTTTTTCTGTTCCTCCGCAGAAAGAGCTTCGGAAGGCGCGGCGGTCTCAACCGGCTTCACAAGCTCTGCGTCTTCCAGCCGCTTTGACACACGCTGCTCGGTGCCAGCCGTCAGGTTTTCCACGACCGCGCCCTCCCGCGTCATCCGCACGACTACCTTGTCGCGGGCTTTGAGTTCCGGTTCCTTGGACATCAGATTTCACCTCCAATCCGCTTGTAGGCAAGCTCGGTGTATTCAGGGTTCAGCTCTACACCCACGAAATGACGCCCCATCTGTGAGGCAACCATGCCGGTTGTGCCGCTTCCCATGAACGGGTCAAGCACAATGCCGCCTTCTGGACAACCGGCGAGAAGACAGGTTTCAACCAGCTTCGGAGGGTAGGCGGCATAATGACCGCCCTTGAAGGGGACGGTGTTGATCTTCCAGACATCGCGCTTATTGCGGAGCGGATTGATGTCTGCGTCCTTGATCTCGCCATGCTCACGCGGGCGGTTGATGGATTGCGGCTGAGGCTGACCGGGAACGGGCTTGCCGTATTTGTTGCCGCCCTTCATGCCGCGCTTGAGGCGTTCTGCCGTTGCAGGGGCAATCGGCTCGGAGATTGCCTTGTAGTCGAAGAAATACTTCCTCGACTTGGAGAACAGGAAAATATGCTCATAGCAGCGGGATAGGCGGTCTTTCACGCTCTCCGGCATGGGGTTATCCTTCATCCAGATGATGTCGTTGCGCAGATACCATCCGGTATCACGGAGGGCAAAAGCCAACATCCACGGAATGCCGATCATGTCTTTCGGCTTGCAGCCTCAACCTTGTTGTTGAGAGCCACAGCCTGACCGGTTCTGCCGTTGGGGTTCTTCGGGTCAACAAAATCGCCCTGATTGCCTTTCCCGGCGTAGGTGTCCGAGATGTTCAGCCAGAGCGTTCCATCCGGACGCAAAACGCGCCTGACTTCGGTAAACACTTCCGTCAGGCGCGAGATATATTCCTTCGGCGTTGCCTCTCTGCCGATCTGAGCCTCCATGCCGTAATCGCGGAGCGCGTAATACGGCGGGGATGTCACACAGCAATGAACGCTGTCATCGGGCAGAGTTTTCAGGATTTTAAGGCAATCGCCGGTATGAATGATGTCAAGCTCTATAAAAACCAGCTCCTTTCTTCGGATTTGAGCGCATATCAGTCGGAGTAATACTCGTCCGGCTCGTAGTCCTCATCTTCCATGAAGTCCTCGTCGAGATCGTCAATCTCGTCCGCCCAACGGTCGAAGATTTCCTCGGCTTCCTTCGCCGCCCCACGATAGAGGCTCAACCGGTTCTTCTCAAAGGCGGCAAAGGCGGGGATGAACTTGCCGAACTCACGGATTGCCTTCACATCCTGCGTGCGCATATCTGCGACGCACTGAATGATTTCGGACATCGTGAGCAGATCGTCGATCATCAGCTCATACTCGCCCTTGGGGATAGAAACGGTTTCATCATCACCCGCGTCAGCGAAAGGGGTATTCTCATCGTTGTTGCTGCACTCAGAAACATCAACATTGAAGTAAAAGCCGATCATATCCACGGCTACTTTGGTCATAATCTGACGCGCTTCCTTGACCTTTTCGTCGATGTCCTCCCTCACATGGAGGTCGGCGCGGTGATGCTTCTTGAGGTCGCTTTCCAGTCGGATCAGATCGGTCAGCTCCCACAGAGCCTTAAACAGCGCGGAGGTGTTCTCTCCGTATTCGATAGCGTCCGCGTAGGGAATGGTAATCATCTTGTTGTTCATGTTCAAAAATCCTCCTTAGTTCTGTACGGTTTCTTCGGGTTTGGTGGTCATGATGCGGTAAAGCTGGGTGTCCTTCGGGAAATCGTCCTTGAAGGGAACGATGGTCGAGCCGTAGAAGATCAGCCCCTCACCGGCATTGGAATTGGTGATGTAGTTCTGCTGGCTGGGCGAGATGTTCAGCGCCTTCGAGAGAATCTGCCGGTCGCCGGATGCCTGATTCAGAAGGTAGACAAAATCCGAGTTTTCAAAAATGTTCTCCACCTCGCGGGAGGCAAGAAGATCCTTGACGTTCTGCGTGATTCCGGTCGGGATGCCGCCCCATTTTCTGAAACGCTTCCAGATTTCCACGGAATATGCGGCGGTCTGTTCCTCTTTCAGCAAAAGGTGGAACTCGTCCATGTAGTAGCGCGTTGCCTTGTGCTGGGCGCGGTTGATGGTAACTCTGTTCCACACCTGATCCTGCACAATCAGCATACCGAGCTTCTTGAGCTGCTTGCCGAGTTCGCGGATGTCATAGCAGACGAAGCGGTTGTTGACATCCACATTCGTTCTGTGATTGAAGACGTTCAGAGAGCCGTGAACATAGATTTCAAGGGCAGTTGCGATGCGCTGTGCCTCCGGCTCCTTCTGATTTCTCAGAATGTTGTAGAGGTCTTCGAGGATCGGCATTTTCTCCGGCTTGGGGTCTGCAAGAAACTCCTGATAGACCATGCGGACACTGCGGTCAATGATGGTCTTCTCAACCGGCTGCAAGCCGTCCTTGCCGCCGACAATCAGCTCACACATGGAGAGGATAAAGTCGGATTTCAGCGTAAGCGGGTTTTCCTCTTCGGAGTAGTTCGTGTTGATGTCCAACGGATTGATGTAATCCGTGCTGACCGGTGAGATGCGAATGACCTGACCACCGAGCTTCTGCACAAGGGGAAAATACTCGGCTTCGGGGTCGCAGACGATGATGTCATCCTCCGTGATGAGGAAGGCGTTCGTCATTTCGCGTTTGGCGGAGAAGGACTTACCGGAACCGGGTGTACCCAAGATCAGCCGTTGGGGTTCTTGAGCCGCTTGCGGTCAACCATGATCATGTTGTTGGACAGCGCATTCAGCCCGTAGTAGAGAGCTTCGCCGCCCTGAAAAAGCTCCTGTGTGGTGAACGGCACAAAAACCGCTGTGCTGGAAGTGGTCAGCCCGCGCTCGATTTCCACCTGATTGACGCCGATAGGCAGAGAGGACATCAGCCCTTCCTCCTGCTGGAAGTCAAGACGCTTGAGCGCACAGTTGTACTTCTGAGCAATGGCGGCGGTCTGGAATACCGCGTTTTCGAGCTTCTGGCGATTGGTTGCCGTACAATGCAGACACGGCTGACAGAAATCGCTATGCTCAAGCAGCACATAATCAATTACTCCCGAACCCGTCAGGTCTTTCAGGAATACAAAGCCTCCGGCTACTCCAAGAAATTTCTGAAAGAACATCAGCAGGAGATCGAGGACCACCGGGCGGCAAAACGGTTATTCAATGAGCTGGGGCTGAAGAAGCTGCCCACAGTGAAATCCCTGAACGAAGAATACAGCCAAGTGCTTGCTGCCAAAAAGTCAGTCTATGCCCAGCTTCGTACTGCCGAAGCGGAGCGGCGGGAGCTGCTGATCCATCGTGAAAACTTACGTCCGATCCTGTCCCCGGAGGAAAAGCCAAGGGGCAAAAGAAAAGAGCAGGATGAGCGGTAATCATCCTGCGTTAAGCACCAACGGTGCGCTGCCATACAGCTTGCTGTATGTATTCAGGGGCTTGGGGAGCTTTCCCCAACAAGCACAACGAGAGGCCGGCATGATGCCGGCCTCTCGTTGCTGTAAGGGTTTGTATAAACACTTGCCCTGCTTGCCAAATACTTTTGCAGTTGCTCTCATAGCTCAAAACGTCAATCATTTTCTGCAAGTAATGCGCTCTGCTGTTCAATAAGAATGTCAATCATTCTACTTATGGCAACCAGTGTGGTCGAATTACATTTTTCAAGCTTCTGGGCAATCTCACCATTGACAATACTTTCACGCTTGGCGTAGGGCGTATCCAGAAGAAAATAGTTCAGATCTTTTTTCAGCACATAGGAAATTCGCAATAGCATCGAGAGGGAAACCTTGGTTTGCCCGATTTCGATATGACTCATGTGATTGTTGGAACAGCCAACGAGTTTGCCCAATTCGGTCTGATTTAAGCCTTGTTCCAATCTCGCAGACTTGATTCTCTGGCCGATTTTTAAATAGTCAACCTCCGGCTGCACATCTATCACCCCTGCCTTTTTTCATTTATTATATGAATTCCTATCGTTTCTATCAACAAACCACAAATGCAGATTGCATTTGTGGTTTTAATATGATAGAATTATTTATGCAATCTGCATTTTTAGATGTAATAACGGCATAGAAATCGGAAACAAGGGATAGATTGAAGGGGCATTTTTATAAGAAAAAATCGCAGAGTATAACACTCTGCGATCCGACTATAGCGCCCTTCTCCGCCTTAAAATCGGATTAATTTTACCATATGCGCCCAGAAATGTCAATAGGCTTGGGCCTTTCATTCCTGAAATAATCAAAAAACTCTCTTGTTTTCAGAGAAAATACCTTTTCCAAAGCATTCGACAGTCAGGCAGCAGTCTGCACCAGACAAATAT
>ENA-OQCO01000943-OQCO01000943.1-human-gut-metagenome-genome-assembly--contig:-NODE-943-length-13144-cov-3.881386_pt1 | contig 13144 bp, 11 predicted proteins | sample MGYA00242500_ERZ504582 | MGnify/ENA primary metagenome ERZ504582 (study PRJEB26092, sample SAMD00036346) | human gut metagenome | host: Homo sapiens | study: EMG produced TPA metagenomics assembly of...
CTTGCCTTAACAAACTCCTCTTCCCCCTGCAAAAGGTATGCGCCGCGAGGCCGTCCGTCAGCGTTCGCGCTCGGTTCTGCCCTCACTCTTTCGGCTTGCAGCGGCAAGCCCGCAAAGCAGACGGGTTCGAATTCGACCCTTGTTCCGCAAACGGAAGTTCCGACAGTCTCCGCAACCGCAACACCCGCTCCGGCAGAAACGGCCACTCCGTTCATCGACCCGACGGATCCGCCCGCAACACCCGTACCCGTTGTCGGCGAATACACGAAACCCTGCCAAAAGGTCAAGGTTGATTTTCCGGCAACGGACTCAACCCGCGCTTTCAGCGTTACGTTCGACCTGCCGGAAGGCTGGACGGTTAAGCACGAAGAAAGCCCCCGCTCCGATCCGGATTTTATGGATTACTGCAATTCTATGGTTGAGCGCGAAGTTCTCTATGATGAAAACGGCAAGATTGCCGGAGCTGTCGGATTCTATCCGTATTCACCCGATGATTATAAAGAGTACGGTGTAAAATCAGTCTACAGCACAGCGGCTCTCGGACGCATCAAGCTTGTTAACTGGGATAATTTTCATCCCGTTGACGGCGATTCATCGAACTGTGAAAGTGCATATACCTCGTCAATACACGAGATTTCATCATGGATGGACGAGCGGGAATTCCACCCCTTCAGCTGTCCTGTTGCTGTATCCTACACCACGAATACTCCCGTTTACGTGGTTGTCGAACTCTCATATTCTTACGAGGACTCGGCAAGCCTTTCCAAGCGCGTTGCAGAGAGCATAAGGTTTGAATAACACTGCTTTCGGTCACTTTTATCGATTGTTAAGGAAACACCCCTGCCGGTCAATACCCGGCGGGGGTGTTTTTCAGAACACAATGTCAGCCGACAGAAGAGGGGCATCCGACTGTTGGCATTGAGCCGATTTTTGAACGATGGTGTTTGCAGGTGAATCTTTTTGAATAAAAAAAGAATAAATAAAAACAGAATAAAGGAAAAAGACCGATGCAAGCATCGGTCTTCGGAATCCGGTCAATCGCAGCGATAAACCTTATTTGGCATCATGCTTTTTAGCAAGCTGAGCCTTTTTACGATTGGCTGCGTTCTTATGGATAACGCCCTTGGTGACAGCTTTGTCTACCTTGCTGACTGCGGCGGTGTATGCTTCTTCAATAGCAGCCTCGTCTTTAGACTCCAAAGCCTTGTCAAACTTTTTGATAGCGGTTTTGACTGCGGAGCTGATCATGCGGTTGCGAAGATTCTGCTCGCGGGATACCTTAACGCGCTTCAGTGCTGACTTAATGTTTGCCAAATCGGTTCACCTCCTTTAAATACTCGAACAAAGTTAATTATATCACCATGTTGCGCAAGATGCAAGCCTTTTTTGCAATATATGGAGGGAAAATCAATATATTATGTGTTGAAAGCATTTTTGTTCATAATCCCGCTTTGCATTGTGCAGAATAATTCAGGACAATTGCCGGCAGGTCGGGTTACTGATAAAGCAGCGAGAGGTTTTCGGCGGCTTAAAATCCCGATTGCGCATAAGGCATTTGATTTCAGTTATATTGGGGGCAAAATGGGAATATATACAGATCTTGCAGCGGAAATGCGGGAACTTAACCCGGATATTGAAGGCATTCGCGAAGAGGAGACGAATGACGGTGAAATTAAGATTAAGCGCATTGAGATATTGAGCGATACTGCGGCACATAAACTCGGCAAAGCGCAGGGCAAATACGTCACGCTTGATGCAGAGGCTCTGACGCAGCGTCCGCTTGATTTGTTTGCGCATGTGTCGCAATGCCTGCGGCGCGAGCTTACAGAGTTGATCCCGCTGCCTGAAACAAAGCTCAAAAGCGGCACTGTGCTTGTTGTCGGCCTCGGCAATCGCGGAGTGACGCCTGATTCCCTCGGCCCGCGTGTTGCAGAGCGGGTTTTTGTAACAAGGCATATCAAGGAGCATATGCCGGAAGCATTTGATTTTGATATTCCGAGTGTGTGCGCAATAGCTCCGGGCGTGTTGGGTGTGACGGGCGTTGAAACGATGGATATTGTGTTCGGTGTTGCGAACAAGGTGAAGCCGGATCTGATAATTGCCGTTGATGCGCTTGCCTCAAGGCGCGCGGCGCGGATAAGCACAACCATACAGCTTTCGGATTCAGGCATAAGTCCGGGTTCCGGGGTCGGCAACACAAGAGCGGATTTGAGCCGCGCAAACCTCGGTGTTCCGGTTATTGCCGTCGGTGTTCCTCTCGTTGTTTATGCGAGTACGATTTCACAGGATACAATAAGTCTCATTGCGGACGAAACGGGGCTTCACGGCGATGAGGAAAGGCTCAGAGAGCTTGCGGAGCAGGTCATTGCAAAGCATATGGGTGATTTTATTGTTACGCCGAAGGATATAGACGTTATCGTTGAGGATATGGCGGGAATAATTGCAAATGCAATAAATTCCGCACTGTTCGGGAATAATCTCGAGCAGGTGCGGAATATGCTTGCGTAACTGATTTAAAATATCGGCAGGTGCAGCGTCAGACCGACACAGCTCCTGCCGATTCAGTCGGCGTTCGTCAATTCAGCTTTTTAAGCGAGTTTATCATATCCTCATCGGGCGTGATTATCAACGTGCGCTGATTTGTATAGATAACCGAACCGGGTTTTGCACCGCTCGGTTTTTTGACATACCTGCGCTTGGTGTAATCCACCGGAACGGCGGATGAACCGCGCGCCTGCGAGTAGTAAGCGGCAAGTGCAGCCGCTTCTTCGAGGGTTTTCGGAGGTATTTCACCTGCGAAACGGATGATCACATGCGAACCGTGAATGTCTTTGGTGTGCAGCCATGTGTCCTCGGGCGCGGATTGTTTGAACGTCAGCCTATCGTTCTGAGTATTATTCTTGCCGACAAAGATTTCGATGCCGTCGGAGGAAAGATACTTATGCGGGCGTGACGGGGGGAGCTTTGAACCTTTTGCTCCTTTTCCGTTTTTACTCGGTTTGCCGCGTTCCGCTTTGCGGCGGGAGCTGTCGCGTATAAGACCCTGCTCAACAAGTTCCTGTCGAATTTCGTTCAAATCGGATTCGGAAGCGCAGTTTGAAAGATCGCAGTGCAGCCCGCGGAGATAGCCCAGTTCGGCCACGGCTGTTTCGCGCTGAACAACGGCTGTTTCGCGTGCAACCTTGCCTTTGCGGTATTGCTTATAATACTTTTGTGCATTATCCGCAGGCGAAACGGAGTTGTCAAGCGGAATAACGATGTATTCCGGAGGATCACGATAATAGTCAAGCACCTTTGCATTTTCGGCGCGCGGCGGAAGCGCGTGAAGGTTTGCCGTCAGCAATTCGCCGAAATGCCGAAGTTTCTCAAGTTCCGCTTCGTCGCATATTGCAAGGTTGAATTTCTCGATCTTGCGTTCAAGCCGCTGGACAGCATTGGAAATGACTCGTTCAACGGCCGCCGTTCGCCGCTTTATGCTTTCGTTTTCGGCGCGGGAGCGATAGAATTCGTCCGCCGCTGCTCCGAGTGTCGAAAACTCGCGGCATTCAAGCCCGAATGGGCGGAACGGCAGCAGAATTCGCCCGCCGCTCGGAAGCAACGCAATGCAGGGCACGGTTCGCGCATTAAGAAGGTCACGGTAAAAACCCGCAAGGCAATCGGAAACGGTTTCGATTGCATCCGAATGAACGGGGCGCGATTTTGCTTCGGCGGCGCATCTGTCAAAAAGCAGTGCTGCAATTGACGGCGAAAGTCCGAAAAATGCAGCGGAAAGTGCCTTGTCGGGGCGCGGTGCATCCGAAAGAACGTTCAAAAAATCCTCCGCCGCAGCCTTTGCGGGGTCAAGCTTGTCCTGTGCGGGGGGCGCGGAATACTCAAGCTTCGGCAGAATAAGGCGCACGCTGCTCATTGACGGCGAAACTCGGCGAACAGCATCCACAATGCGCCCGTTCCCGTCAACAAGTATGATGTTTGAGTGCTTGCCCATAATTTCGCAATGCAGAAAGAAACGAGTGCAGTCACGCAGCTCGTTCAAAGCTTCGAATTCGACCACAACGACCCTGTCCGAATTCGGCTGGCGAATCGAATTTATCCTTGCGTTAAGCAGGTATTTGCGCAGCAGCATCAGAAAAATCGGTGCATCAACAGGCGAGGCGGGTCTTGCTTCCGTCAGTTGAATGCGGCAATTTTCCGGTGAAGCGGAGATAAGCAGCCTTTCGTTTTTTCCGCAGGAATGAACAACAAAAAGCAGCTCATCCTTTTCGGGCTGCTGAATCTTTTCAACTTTTCCGCCGGCAAGGCATTGAATTTCCGCCACGGAGCGGGCGAGAGTGAGTCCATCCATTTTTTACCTTTTATTTACGGAACCGCGTGGTCACGAACGGTTCCGTAAGTCAAATCCTTTATAATGCGTATTATGCCCTCGAAACATGCGCCCGCAATGCAGGCATGTTCAGCGAACAATGTTGCGGAGCGTGCCGAGTCCCGTGATGCGAACCTCAACCGTGTCGCCGCGCTGCATGGAGCCGATGCCCGAAGGCGTACCCGTTGCAATAATATCGCCCGGCAGCAGTGTCATGCATTGAGTGATGTAACAAATCAGCTTGTCGATACCGTGCATCATGGCGGAAACGGGTGAATGCTGAACGATTTTGCCGTTAAGCAGCGTCGTTATCTCCGCGGTTTCGGGGCTGAACTCCGTTTCGATATACGGCCCTGTCGGGCAGAAAGTATCAAAGCCCTTGCCGCGCGTCCATTGGGGATCGGACTTTTGAATGTCGCGTGCAGTGACGTCGTTAAGGCAGGTATAACCGAAAATGTACTCGGCTGAACTGCCTTTTTGAACGTTATGTGCCCGTTTGCCGATGACAACGGCAAGCTCGCCTTCGTAATCGAGCCTATGGCTGATTTCGGGGTAAATGACGGCCTCTCCGCAGGCAATGACACTTGTTGACGGCTTCAAAAAAAGCAGCGGTTCCGGGGGAAACCCTTCGCCCATTTCATCCGCATGGGCGCGATAATTCTTTCCGACGGCAACAATTTTTGAAGGTTCGCACGGTGCATCGAAAATAACGCTGTCGGCAGCATATTCATCTCCGGTAAAATGCAGTCCGTCATACGGTTCTGCCGAGAGCCTTCTTATGCTCAGTCCGTCAAGTACGCCGTAGAAGGTTTCGGCTTCGGGCTTTAAGCGAAAGCGAACAATTTTCATATCAAAATTCTCCTGAAGCAATTAATGAGCGGTCAATTAACCAAAGGCGGCAGTTGCCCGCCGCCGATGAATTTCGATGTTTGTTTTTGTTATGCCGTTTTTCCTTCCGGCTCGGAGGACCTAAGTACAAGAATCGGTTCGGAATGCTTAAGAACGGCATCCTTGGTGATTATGACCTTTGCAACGTCCTCACGGGAAGGAATTTCATACATTACGGGGAGCATGATGTCTTCAAGAATTGCACGCAGTCCTCTTGCGCCCGTGTTGCGGAGGATGGTAAGGTGTGCAATTTCTTTAAGTGCATCTTCGTCGAATTCAAGTTCAACATTATCCATTTCGAAAAGGCGCATGTATTGCTTTACAAGCGCATTTTTGGGCTGGGTAAGGATGCTTATCATCGCTTCCTCGGTAAGCTGTTCAAGCGTCACAATTATTGGAACCCTGCCGATGAATTCGGGAATGAGTCCGAACTTAAGCAGATCCTCGGGCAGGATGTCCTTAAGGGTTTCGCCGATATCCTTTTTGATATTGGAGCGAATATCCGCACCGAATCCCATGTTCTTTTTGCCCGTGCGTTTTTGAATAATGTTTTCAATTCCCGCAAATGCGCCGCCGCAGATGAACAGGATATTTGTTGTGTCTATCTGAATGAACTCCTGATGCGGGTGCTTCCTGCCGCCCTGTGGGGGAACGGAGGCAACGGTGCCTTCAAGAATTTTCAGCAAAGCCTGCTGAACACCCTCGCCCGATACATCGCGTGTAATGGACGGGTTTTCGCTCTTACGGGCAATTTTATCGATTTCATCGATGTATATAATGCCTTTTTGTGCGCGCTCAACATCATAGTCGCAGGCTTGCAGAAGCTTGAGCAGAATGTTTTCAACATCCTCGCCGACATAACCCGCTTCCGTGAGTGCGGTTGCATCCGCAACGGCAAACGGAACGTCAAGCACCTTTGCAAGCGTTTCCGCAAGCAGGGTTTTGCCGCAGCCGGTCGGTCCGAGCATGACGATATTGCTCTTGCCGAGTTCGGCATCCGTCTTTGTTTCCTTGGCATAAATGCGTTTGTAGTGGTTATATACCGCAACAGCAAGTGCGCGCTTTGCATGATCCTGGCCGATAACGTAATCGTTGAGGGTTTTTACGATGTCAACGGGTTTCGGCAGTTCGTGCGGAGCTTCCGCCGCATCCGTGTCGGCAAGGGCAGGCTCCTCTTCAAGAATTTCCCGGCAGAGCTGAATGCATTCGTTGCAAATGTAAACGCCCGGGCCGGCAAGGATACGATCTACCTCATCGCGGCTTTTTCCGCAAAAAGAGCATTTGATTGTATCGTTGTCACTGTGTTTTGCCATTCTGATTAATATTCTCCTACGAAACGCCTGAAAAACAGGCGTGTTATTTCAGGGGGTATGCTGAATAATCAAATCAGCATTTATTCCGAAAAGCTCCGATTAAACCTTCAGCCACTGCATGAAAGACCGTTTCGTCCGAGCCTGCTTCGGCTTAACGCAAAATCAATATGAGCATTCCGCATTGAACAGCGGCTGCGGCCGCAAAAATGATTTTATCTCTTGGGCTGAACGATTTCGTCGATAAGCCCGTATGCAAGAGCTTCGTCGGCGGTCATATAGTTGTCGCGCTCGGTGTCAAGTTCAATGCGGGAAACGGGCTGGCCGGTGCGCGCGGCAAGTATAGCATTCAGCTTTTTGCGAATGCGCAGGATCTGTTCGGCATGAATCTTAATATCCGATGCCTGCCCCTGTGCGCCGCCGGAGGCTGATGTATCATTATCTCACTGTTGGGCAGGGAGCGGCGCTTGCCATTTGCGCCCGCAGCAAGCAGGAATGCGCCCATGGAAGCGGCCATTCCGATGCAAATCGTGGAAACTTCGCAGCGAATATACTGCATGGTATCGTAAATTGCCATGCCGGCGGAAACGCTGCCGCCCGGACTGTTGATGTAAAGATAAATGTCCTTGTCGGGGTCATCCGCTTCAAGGAAGAGCATCTGCGCAATGATGAGGTTGGCGGTGTCGTCATCCACAACGCCGCCCAAAAAGATGATGCGGTCCTTCAGCAGACGGGAATAAATGTCGTATGACCTTTCGCCTTTGTTGGTTTGTTCAACAACGATGGGAATTAAGCTGCTCATGTTGACCTCCGAAATAAAAGTTTTTTGTGCGGTGCACGGGCCGACCGTGTGCGCCGAGTTGAAAGAGTTACTTCGCACGAAACAAGCATTTGCGGCAGATGCGGCAGATGCAAGTATCATGCTCAGGTTTTAAAAGGCTCCCGCAAATGCCCGAAAACTGTCGGTTGAAGTCAACCGACCGATGTTTTCCGTATCCCCGGGAGCCGAAAAAGCTGTGTTCCGTCCGCTTCGGCAATGGAATTGGATCATCCGCCAACCGAAGCGGCCGCTTTGTTCCGCGTAAAGGATTTATTCCGCTGCGGGTGCTTCTTCCGCGGGAGCTGCTGCGGGAACAACGGCGTTTGCAACAAGCATTTTGACTGCGGCGTTGTAAAGCGCGGATACGGCATATTTCATGCGGTTGTCCTTAAGTTCGGCATCGATTTTTTCGTCATCCCAATGCTGCTGCTTTGCAGTGTCGCTCATTGCGATAACCTCGCGGAAATCCTCGTCGGTGGGCTCGAGCTTTTCCGCATCGATGATTGCCATCATAACGTACTGGGACTTGAGCTGACGCTGAGCGGCCTGCTCATAATCCTTGCGCATATCTTCAATGGAAAGGTGTGCGTATTCAAGGTAGCTCTTGAGATCTGCGCCGAAGGACTGAAGCTGCTTGTCGAACCTGTCGATCTGCATGTCAACCTCTGCGGAGACGATATCGCCGTGAATTTCAACTTCCGCATTGTCGATGACTTTCTGAAGGATGAGGTCGGTGCGCTCGTTCTTTGCTCTTTCGGCGGCGCGCTTTTCAAGATCGCCGCGAACGTAAGCGGTGTATTCGTCAACGGTGGAGCATTCTGAAATATCCTGAACGAATTCATCATTCAGTTCGGGAACGTTTTCTTCGGTGATTGCGTGAACCTTGACCTTGAAAACAACGGGCTTGCCCGCAAGGTTTTCCGCATGGTAATCCTCGGGGAAGGTGACGTTGATGTCACGCTCGTCGCCGATGTTCATGCCGACCATCTGCTCTTCAAATCCGGGAATGAAGGAGCCGGAACCGATTTTGAGCTTATAGCCTTCGGCAGTGCCGCCTTCGAACTGCTCATCGCCCATGAATCCCGCAAAATCGAGGGTTACGATATCGCCCTGACGAACGGGACGATCCTCAACGGCTGCTTCGGTTGCCATCTCGTTGAGCTTTTTCTGAATCTCTGCGGAAACTTCTTCGTCCGTAACATTATATTCAATAACGGGTGCTTCTATTCCCTTGTATTGGCCGAGTTTGACCGTCGGGTGGAGAACAACTTCCGCGGTGAAGCTGACGCCGTCCTGCTCGGATACTTCGGTGAACTCAATGTTCGGCTGAATCTCGGGCACGAGATTGTGTTCGGCAAGCGCATCGGAATAAACGCTTTGAACGAGTGAATCGAATTCCTCATCCCAAAAAACGTTCACGCCGTAGGTTGCTTCAATAACCTTGCGGGGCACTTTGCCCTTGCGGAAACCGGGAATGTTGTAATGTGCACCGGTCCTGCGGTACGCACTTTCCAATGCTCTGCGGTAATCCTCTGCGGGGATTTTGAGGTTGAGCTTGACTTTGCCGTTTTCAATGTTTGTGAGTTCTGACATATAATCCTCCAAATATATCTGCATCGGTACTTCTGTCCGATTAGTGTGCCGAGAAAACGCCGATTAAAATTTTTGCAGCAATACCCGCAAAGCGGAACTCCTGCGCCGCAAAAAAGACTTTTCCGGCTTTTTCCTGAGGGATAGCATCCAAGCAAACGCTCAATGCAGCAAAAAAACGCACCGCATATGAAGCGTCCCGGGCAGTATCCACAATGATTTATTATAACACAGGGTGATGCGGCTGTAAATGATTGACAACCATAATATACCGCAATTGTCGGTTTTTTTCAAGTCTTTTTTATCAAAATCGGAATCGTTTCACAATTTTTGTGCAAAAATACATAATATAAATAAAAATAAGCAAAAACGGCGGGGTGAACATAAACCACCCCTGCCGAAGTGCGGCACTGCCGCTGTGCCGTATGGTACTGCGGCGTTGCCGTGTCATTGAGCCGGTTTTTGCACACCGTTCACATCGATAAGGGTTTCGCCGTCCAAAAGCAGGTCACTGACGGTAACAAAGCTGTATCCCTGAGCAAGTGCGGACTCAATAAGCGTCGGAAGATACTGCTCTATCTTATAGCCATTGTTGTGGCAGAGAATGATCGAACCGTCCGAAAGCTTCGGAAGCACGGTGTCAAGAATCGTTTGCGCGGAACGCTCCGGTTTCCAGTCAACGGTGTCAATATTCCACTGAATGACCTCGTAACCCGCTTCACGAACGGTTTTTATAACTCTGTCGTCATATTCGCCGTAAGGCGCACGGAAAAGCTTTGTTCGCCTGCCGATGATGGGTTCAAGCAGATTGTCGAACTGTGAAAGTTCACTTTTCATTTGCTCGGGCGAAAGTTTGCTCATGTGCGGATGGGTGAGGGAGTGATTGCCGATTTCGTGACCGGCATCGGAAATTGCCTTCACCTTGTCGGGGTAATCGTTCACCCAGAAGCCGCAAAGGAAGAAAGTTGCCTTGATGTCGTATTCCTTCAGGGTATCAAGAATAAAGTCCGTTTTGTCATCCTCCCATGCAGCGTCGATTGTAAGCGCGATGCGCTTGTCGCTCCGCGAAACGCTGTAAACGGGCAGCTCCTTCATCAACCCCGCAAGCACTTCAAGTTCATACTGTTCAACACCGCTGCCCGCTGCCGAACCCGGCAGATTAAGGTTAGACTGCGGTTTGCCTCCGGTCGGACGGTCGGGTTCGGCGCCGCTGTCCCTGCCGGAAAAGACCGCAAATGCAATTGCGGCAACAATGACAAGCAGCACCGTCGCCGCCCAGATGAGGGTTTTTTTGGATATTACCATTATTTTCATTGCAGATCCTCCGTCTGATTGATTGTTTCCGTTTTGATTATATGAAGCGGACCGTCGGAAACATTCCGAACGGCGCGAAATTTGCGGCCGCGGCACGGATTTGCGTAATTTGCATAAACGGAACAAAGCGGAGAAAAGCTAAATCGGGAAAGGCCGAACAAAACGTTCTCTGCGTAAAATCCGATGCTTGCGGATGCATTGGGCGAAACGGCGCGGAACGGTGTCAGTTCGGAAAAACGGACAACACGAATGAATCAGGGAGCGGAGAAGCTTATGAAACCCGAATCAAACAACGAATCAAACAATCATGAAAGCGACCGGGGCGGGGAAGGCATTCGCGGCAGGTTGGAGCGTTTCTTTGCCTTTGACAGGCACGATATGCGATATGAACTCACCGAACGTGAGGCGGGGGAGCCGAAAAGCTTCGGCGGCTGGAAGGATATTGCACCGCAGGGGGAACCCGATTTTCGTCCCGTGCCTGCGGATATAAACGCTGCGGAAGCGGAGCTTCGGAATGTGTTCCGTGCAGATATAAACACCGATGTTATCTTCCGCCGACTCAATATTGCGGGGAAAACATCCGCATTGATTGTGTATATGAACGGAATGGCAAGCGATGAAACGATTGCGGATTTCATAATGCGTCCGTTGATGACGGCAAAGCAGGATGCGGATACAAGCAGCGAAGGCATAATCAATAATATCCTGCAAGTCAGCGAAATAGGTACGGAAAGTGATCTTAACCTTGTTATAACGGCAATAACGGACGGTAAAGCCGCCCTTTTCGTGCAGGGTGCATCCGAAGCAATTATTCCGGAGACCCGCGGGTTTGAAAAACGCAGCGTTTCAACAACGGATAATGAAAAAATCGTGCGCGGACCGAAGGAAGGATTCACGGAGAACCTGAGAACGAACATAACGCTTGTCAGACGAATCATTCATTCGGATGATCTTGTTGTTGAGTTTCGTCCCGCCGGGTGCGATAACAATATAAGAATTGCCGTTATGTATCGGGACGGCGTCGCGAACCGCACACTTATCGAGGAAGTTAAACGGCGGCTGGCGAAGGTGAACGCGCGCACAATCATAGATACCGGGATGCTTGACCAGCTTATTGAGGGTGACGGCTTCTCGCCGATTCCGCAAACACTCGCAACCGAGAGGCCGGACAGGGTCGCATCCTTCATAATGCAGGGCGCGGTTTCAATAATTGCGGACGGAAGCCCGTTCGCGCTTATCATGCCGATAACGCTTTCCGCGCTCATGAACAGTCCGGAGGATATTTACATGCGGAAGCCTCTCGGAACACTTCTGCGCATCGTGCGTTATGCGGGAGTTCTGATTTCGCTTTTGCTGCCGGGATACTTTGTTGCGCTTGCGCTGTATCATCAGGGGCTGCTTTCAACGGAAGTGCTGAGCACCGTCATACAGTCGCGAAAGATGGTTTTTGAACCGCTCCCGTTTGAAATGCTGCTGCTGCTTTTTGTTTTTCAGTTGATAAGGGAAGCGGGAATGCGCGTTCCCGGCAGCATCGGGCAGGCGATCGGCGTAATCGGCGGATTGATACTCGGGCAGGCGGCGGTGGCAGCGAATCTTGCAAGCTCCGTAATGCTCATCATCGTTGCCCTGTCGGGACTCGGAAACTTCTGCGTTCCGGATTATTCAACACAAATCGCTGCATCGTATTTCCGCATCGCGTTCGTAATTGCGGCGTGGCTCGGGGGGCTGCTCGGACTTGCGGCGGCACTGGTTGTGTTTACGGCGTACCTTGCAAACATGAAATCGTTCGGCGTTCCGTTCCTTGCGCCTTTTGCACCGAAAACGCTCTCGAAACGGCCGTTCGTTATTCGCGGAAAACTCGGAATGCATCACAGAGCGGAGGATTACATGAATACGCACGGAGATACGCTGCCCAAACAGGAAGGAAAATCATGAAAAATTTTTTGAAACGCTGTTTTAAATGCGTGGATAAGCGCATGAGCCCGAATCAGGGTTTTGCCGTTAAGCGGAAATTCAAAAACCGGCTTTCGAAAACGGTTTTCGGGAGGGGCTTATGAATCTCAGAGAAGGGCGCATCGGTGTTCGCGAGGGCATATCGATTGCGGCAATTGCAATGTGTACGAGCGGGTTATTCGCGTTTGACACAAAAAATACCTGCGCCTGCGGCAGTGCGGCTTATATCACGCTTCCTGCCGGCGGAATCATTGCAATCGTTTTTTTTTATCATCGTGCTTGCGGCAATGCGGCGCAGCGGGGCAAAAAATCTTTCGGAACTCATTCTGTCCGCATTCGGAGGAACGATCGGTACGGCGGTCACACTTGTGCTGATGCTTTGCCTGCTCGCTGCGGCATACTCGCCGCTCAGCGGGTTCATCCAAGCGATGCACGGCTTGTTTTTCGACGGCATCGGCTACGGCAAACTTGCAATGTATGTGCTTCCGACGGTGCTTTTTGTTGCATGGCTCGGTTTTGAAACCATAGGACGGACGGCAAAATGCTTCGCTTTGCTGCTGCTGATTGTGCTTGCTGTTTCGATTCTGACGGCATCAAGTGAGTTTGAAACATACAGATTGTATCCGTTCCCGGGCAGCAATATCGGGTTGTTGACACGGCAGGCTTTTTCGCAGTCGGGTGCGTTCCTGCCGGCTCTGCTGTCGCTTTTGATAACATGTACCGGCCTTCAGGGAACGCATCACGCGAAAAAAGCAGGAGTCATTGCCGCCTTAATCTCCGCTGCCGTCTGCGCGGCTGCACAACTTGCGGTAAGCCTTGCGTTCACTTACACGGAGCTCGGCGATCTTTTTTATGCCGCTGTTCAGAATCAACAACCTTAAGAGTCTTGAAACGCATTTGCTGCGCATG